>OFEJ01000001.1_pt1 | contig 248096 bp, 224 predicted proteins | sample 1521051 | NCBI WGS metagenome assembly OFEJ01 (sample SAMN06268701, study PRJEB24108) | sediment metagenome | isolation source: Joseph's Coat, Yellowstone National Park, Wyoming, USA | place: USA:Joseph's Coat, Yellowstone National Park, Wyoming, USA | reverse complement strand
TCTGCGCCCACCTCCACATCGAGGCGTGGCTCCTGCTGACGATGAGCCTCAGGGCCCTGGCGGCCCTCCTCAGCGAGGGGCCCGAGAAATGCAGATAAACAGCGTAGGCCATGACCGGAAGGGGAGTCCTCCTCCTGATCTGGATTGGATTTGCGGTCATGGAAAATCGGGCGGAGGGCTCCCCTCGGATTTAGGCTCATCGATCGGCTTAAGGTAACGGAGCCGCGAGATGGCGGGCAACGCGTAAATATCGTATCAGATATCGGGCGCGATATGGAGTACAAGTGGGTCGTCCTCACCAACACGACCCTCGGCGTCATAATGTCCTCGATGAATATGTACATAGTGCTGATATCCCTCCCCGTAATATTCAGGGGGCTCGGGATAAACCCATTCCTCCCCGGGGAATTCGCCTACCTCCTATGGGTCCTGATGGGATACAGCGTCGTGATGGCGTCGGTGCTCGTTACGTTCGGCAGGATATCCGACATGTACGGGAGGGCCAGGGTCTACGTGTGGGGGTTCATCGTGTTCGCCGCGGCGTCGGTGCTCCTCTCGCTGATACCGAGCGGCTCCGGGAACTCGGGGGCGCTCCTGCTGATAGTCCTGAGGCTCGTGCAGGCCGTCGGAGGGGGGCTCCTGATGGTGAACAGCACCGCGCTCCTCGCCGACGCGTTTCCACCCCGGGAGAGGGGAAAGGCGCTCGGGCTCAACCAGGCGTCGTTCATAGTGGGGTCGTTCCTCGGGCTCATAGTGGGTGGCCTCCTGTCGAGCTACGACTGGCACCTGGTCTTCTTGGTGAGCGTGCCGTTCGCGGTCGCGGGCGCGCTGTGGTCGCTATTCAGGCTCAGGAGGACCCCGGGGACCGGCGCGGTGTCCCTGGACGTGGCGGGGAACCTGACGCTGGCCGCGGGCCTGCTCGCGATATCGCTCGGCCTCACGTACGCGCTCATGCCCTACGGGAGCTCGCAGATGGGATGGGGGAACCCGTGGGTCATCGCGTCGTTTCCGCTGGGCGCGCTCCTCTTCGTCCTCTTCACGATCAGCGAGAGGAGGGCCAAGGCGCCTCTCTTCGACCTGTCCCTCTTCCGCGTGAGGCCATTCACCTACGGATCCATAGCGCTCTTCCTCAACTCGCTGGCGAGGGGCGCGATAATGTTCCTCGTGGTGATATGGCTCCAGGGGATATGGCTCCCGCTCCACGGATACTCTTGGGAGTCGACGCCGTTCTGGGCGGGCGTCTACATGATGCCCATGCTTATCGGGACGGTCATCATGGCCCCCATCGGGGGGATGCTGACCGACAGGTACGGCGCGAGGGCCTTCGCCACCCTCGGCATGGTGATGATGGCCGCGTCGCTCCTCGCGCTCGCCGCGCTCCCGTACAATTTCAGCCTCCCCGAGTTCGAGGCAATCTTGTTCGTGAGCGGGCTGGGGGGCGGCCTCTTCTCCGCGCCGAACACGACCGCGATAATGAACTCGCTGAGGCCGCAGGACAGGGGGACCGGGAACGGCATGAGGCAGACCTTCAGCAACGTGGGATCCACGATAAGCATGGCGCTGTTCTTCTCGACGCTCATAACGTTCTTCACGATGTACGTCCCGGGGGAGATAGCGTCCGCTGCCGCGTCACATGGCCTCCCGGGCCAGGTGGCATCGTTCCTCTCCTCGATACCGGCCAGCGGCCTCCTGTTCGCTGCATTCCTAGGGGTGAATCCCGCCTCGGCCCTTCCGCAGTCAGCGCTGGCGCTCCTCCCGCCGAGCGCCGTCCAGCTGCTGAACTCCAAGACCTTCCTCCCATCCGTGATAGGGCCGCCGTTCATGGACGCGCTGAGGATCTCGATCTACATTTCCGCGGCGCTCGTGGCTGTGGGCGCGATGTTCTCGTGGATGAGGGGCGGGAAGTTCGTCTACGAGGAATCCGGGGCCTCCGAGCGAGCTCCTAATCCCACTCCGGCGGACGCCTCCAGTTCACGGGGGCGAAGCCGATGTCGACGCTAACCCGTGGTGGCCTGCGACTGCGTTGCACGCGGCCGCTGGCCTCCGAAGGAGCTGCAGATCTACTTGTGGAAATACATTATTATTCTAGATTATTCTAGAAAAGCATTGCTTGGCGCGTCCATCGATGGGGCGAGCGGCGCCTGAGCGCTGCCGCGGATGCCCCGCAGATCGCCGATCCATCGCGCCCCGATGCGCCGCCCTCCGGGACCCGTGCCCGCTGCGCCGCGCGACCCACCCATCTGATTGGGGAGCGGAGGCGCCTTGAGGACCTTGAGGGTATCTGGCGCCGATGTCCGCGAATCGGCACGGCGACGACCGCTGCCGGGTGATCGTCGCGCGGGCCGCGCCCTCCCCAGCAGCCCCTCGAGCTCCCCCTCCACGATCCCCAGGGCGTCGAGCCCCATGCCCTCCGCGCGGATCAGCGCGTACCCCATGGCCACGCCCTCCTTGACGTACCCCCTCTCGAAGGCCCTGAGCCCCTCCATGCGCGACCCGGCGAACGAAGTCCTGGAGTGCTCGACCGCCCCCACGCCCACCTCCCTCGCGAGGCCGAGCAGGTCCGACTCCGGGTCCTCCACTATCCACTTGGTGGTCAGGATCCTCAGCCTGCCCGCGTCCCCTCCCATGGCCCTGTAGAGGGCGGCCGCGGCCGCCATCTGGGTGCCGCCCGCGAGCGCGACCTCGCCGCCGGACTCTGCGGCGCCGAGGGCGATCGCCGCCAGCGCCAGGTGCACGGGGTCCCCGACCTCGGCCGCCGCTGAAATGGCGTCCAGCGGAGGGGATATGCGCGATACCGCCTCGCGCACCACCGCCTCCTTCAGCGCCTTCGGGTTGCGGGGGGCGGCGCTGCTGGTCCTCCCCCAGGCGTCGTATCCCAGGGCTATGAGGATCGCCATGGCGGTCGTGGTGCCGCCCGGCATGGACTCCCCCAGGACCAGCCTTCCGAGGGGCGCTAGCTGGGACCCCAGGAGGCGGGCGTTGGCTGCCAGCTCCTCGGCCGCCGCGCGCGGCATTGCCCCGCGCCTTATGTCCCCTCCCGGGACCCCGCCGAGGGCGACGCGCGGCACCCTGGGCGGGACCCTGGATCCGGCGTCCACGACGATCTTGGGGACGCCCGCGGTGAGGGCCCTGGTGATGACCGCGGGGGTCGGAATCCCATCGGGCGTCGTGGGCACGACGCCGAGGGTCCGGGTCCTCCCGAGCAGCAGGTACTCGGCGTCAAGCGCCGGCGTGTAGTGGGTGGCCTCCGGGCTGGGGCCGGCGATCGAGATCCCCGGAATCAGGGAGACGTCGGTCGTCCCCACGACGAGGACGAGCACATCGCGCACGGGGGGCGGCGCCAGCCGCGCCTAATGAGCGTTCGGCTCAGCGGCGCCCGCCGACCAGGTAGCCGCCGAACGCGAGGGCCCAGAGGAGGACCGGGTACACTATCATCCTCTCCATCCCCCCGGGGCCCAGGCCCATGTAGTACTGGCCCGCGTAGAGCACCAGCGAGGCGAGGGCGGCCGCGCCCAGGACGGCGGACGCCGCCCCGAGGCCGCGCGGCTGCGCGCCGTACGAGAACAGCGCCGCGAGGCCCCCGAACAGGAACGTCACCAGCGAGAAGATCGTGTGGAGCCCGTGGGGGGAGCCCTCCGGGAACAGGCCGACGCCGATGGCGCCGACGCCCGCCAGGATCACTGCGACCGTGAACGGCCTCCTCATGGCCCCCAGCAGGAGGGCGCCCGCCGTCGCCACGAGCGCGCCGAGGATGATTATGGAGGAGTTGAAGATCGGGGCCGTGGCCCCGACGCCCAGGTCGCTTATGTAGTTCGAGTGGACGCTGTATCCGGGGCTCAGGGCCTCCGAGATCACCATCGAGATTATGAACTGCATGGTCCCGAGCGAGACCAGGTAGCCCGCCAGCCTGACGCGGTCCACCGGGGATGGCGGGCGCGGGCCCCGATAAACGTTGCGACGCCGCGCATCGCTTCACGACCAGGACGGGCCTCCTGGACCTCGTCACTATACCCATCGAGACGCTGCCCAGGAGAGCCCTCTTCAGCGCCGAGAGCCCCCTGCTGCCCGTCACTATCAGGTCCGCGCCGATAGAGTCGGCGTGCTGCAGCACCGCCTCCACAGGATCTCCCACCAGCACGGATCCCTCCGCCTCCACTCCCCTGGACCTCGCGGCGGCGACCGCCTCGCCGACCTCGCGCTCCGCACGCTCCCTCATCTCCCCGATCAGCCTGTCATCGAGCTCGAGCCCGACCAGAGTCCCCGTGTCCACGACCTTGACCACGTGGAGGCTGGCGCCGCAGGCCGCAGCCAGGTCCACCGCGACGCCGAGGGCCCTCCTGGCGTTCTCCGATCCGTCGTATGCCAGGAGCAGTCTACCGAGCATCGCCCCGATGTGCGGGGGCGGATCCTTAAATCGAGTTCCATCGCCATCTGGGCGACGGCGCGCCCCTTCGCGCTCCGGCGACTAACAATTATTAGCGCGGGGCCCGCCGCCCGCGCGTGGACCGGCGCGGGGGACCCAGGGTCTCCTTCGGGCCGTCGTGGATAGCTCTCCTGACGGAGGTCGATACAGCATCGATAGTGACCGGGCTGCAGGTGGGGGCAGCGCAGGGCTGCCTGATGGCGCTCGCCGCGCTCGCGCTGGCCGTGCCGCTCTTCTTCGTGCACGAGGTGGCGGGCTCCATGGGTCCGGCGTCCGGGATGGGCTTGGGAGGCGCCCTCAGGAAGCTCTTCGGGGCGAGGGCCGCGTACGCATTCGCGCTCCTGATGTCGCTATCGGACGTCGTGGGCTATGCGGCGCAGTACGCGGGCATAGCCCTCGCGCTGCGCATGATGGGGCTGCCGGTCGTCCCCGGGCTCCTGGCCGCGCTGCTGGCCACCGTGGCGATAGCGCGGCGGTCCGGCAGCTGGCATCTTAGGGCGGCGCTGCTCGTGCTGAGCGCGTTCCTGGTCGGCACTGTGATGGCGTCTGCGGCCGGTTCCTTCACCCTTCTGGCGCGCTCCTGCGCATCGGGAGGGCCAAGGCCGGGCGCGCAGTTCTACTTCATGCTGGCGGCCCTGGCCGGGGCGACGATATCGCCGTGGTCGATAGCGTTTCACTCCGGGGCCCGGAGGATCCGCGCGGAGACGCGCGCCCTGAGGGCGGAGGTGCTGGCCGGGTCCCTGGCTTCCCAGGCGATAATAACCATGGCGATAATCACCGGCGCTGCCCTCGGCGGAACTTTGTCGCCCGGGAACCTCGCCGGCGCCCTCAGGCCGCTCGGCCATGTGGCGCCGTACGTGCTCGGCGCCGGGTTCATCGGAGGAAGCCTGCTGGCGCTCGCAGCGATATCGCTGTCATCCACGTGGAGGACCATAGGGGTCCTCGGGGCCAGGAGGGGGGCGGCTGTGTTCGAGCTGACGCCGGTGATCGAGGGAGGGGCGGCCATGGCGGTGGTCGTCATCGCGGGGAATCCAATAGACCTCATGGTGGACCTCATGGTGGCCGTGACACTGATGCTGCTGCCGCAGCTCTACCTGCTGGGGCGCGTGGCCTCGGAGGAGATCATGGGCCAGCACAGGCTCAGGGGGCTCAGGGCGCTGGCATACTGGCTCTCCTCCACATTCATAGCGCTGAGCGGCGCGCTCGCCGTCGCTATGACCGTTAACTATCCAGCCCTCGCGACAGGGCTTCCCGCCTCATGGCCACGCCCTGTCCGCTGAAAGCGGGTAGAGGGCGGAGCCCCAGGATCATGAGCCCGCCCTCGTCGGGGGCGCGGCCTCCCGGGGTGCTCCTACACCTCAGCCTAGTCCCCACGGCCTCGAAGACTCCCATGCCCCGACAGTGCCCTCCCGATGTGCGCCGCACGCGACCGCCGCTCCGCCCCGGGCGGCGCACGGTGCCGCGCCCATCCATCCCGCCTTTGCGCGCTGAAAATCGCGCGAAAACGAATTATTACCCTGAGGCAATCGTTCGCGCAGCGGGCATGGGCGCCAGGAACCTGGAATCGGTGATCGCGGAGCTCGTGAGCGTGGAGAGGCCCGCCGGCCTCCTGGCGCTCTCCGCGGCCGTCACGCTCGGCCTCTACGCGCTGGGGCTCCTGATGCTCAGGGTGCCGGCGCTCGGCGGCCGCTACATATCCGTGTTCCCCGCGGCGCTCGCCGTGATATTCGCGCTCGCCGTCTACGGCCGCAGGTCCAGTGTGAGCGCGCTGAAGCTGTACCTGGTCACGATGCTCATGTCGTACGTGACGATCGCGGCGCTCGCGGCCCCGCCCGGCTTCTACACGGCGCTGGCGTCCCCATCCACCGTGTCGCAGTTCGTAGAGCAGGTGGACAGCTTCAGGTCCGCTTACACGACGCTCCCGTCGATGTCGTTCGCGATATTCAGGCACAACCTCGAGATAGACCTCCTGTCGTACGTGCCGATAGTGGGCGCGGCGCTCCTCGGCTTCTCCATGATGGACACCTCCTCGCTCGTGTGGGCGGTCAGCGCTTCCTCCATGTGGAGCGGCTATCACCTGTGGTACGCCTACGTGCTCTCCATCCTCCTCGCCCCCGACACCTTCACGGAGTTCTCGTCCTACGCGATAGCCATGGCCGGGGGTTTCGAGCTCTACATGGCGCTGACCGGAGGGGGTCGCCGCAGGCTCCGGCTGTCCCTGGCGCTGCTGGCGCTCTCCATATGCTTGCTCTACGCGTCCGCCGTCATCGAATCGTGGCTCATACTGTACGTGGGGCTCCGACGTCGCCGGGCCGCCCCCGATCTCAACGCTAAAATACGGCGGCGTCCCGTCGGCGGGCAATGTCCAAGGTCCGCATACACGTCCACTCGTTCGAGGGCCGCAACTCCATGATCATCTGGCTCGGGGGGAGGCCCGTCCTGGTGGTGAGGGACGGCGACCGGTTCTACGGCATGGACGCTGTGTGCGCCCACATGGGTTGCGCGCTGCTCTCCGAGGCCCGGGGGACGACCGCCATCTGCCCGGCGCACGGCGCCAAGTACGACGTGAGGACAGGTCAGATGGTGGAGCCCCCGCAGATCAAGCCCGAGGTCCCGTGCGAGCAGGAGGAGATAAGGGTCCCGCTGAGGACCTACAGGGTCACGGTCGGGCCCGATGGACTGCTGGACGTGGAGCCAGCCCATTAGGCCTCGCGCGGCGCGGACCCGGAGCCGCGTTGGCCCCCTCCCAGCCCTGAAGGGCGAGGTTCGTCGCTTCAATATCAAGGACGCAGCGGCGCGGCCGCGCGGGATCAGCCTCCTAGGGCGAGCTCCCGTGGTGTCAGAGCGGTGATCAGTACAATTAGTAGCCGCCAATAATCTTTATATTACGCTTTCGTCCCGTTTGGGAGTGAGATGAGAAGGAGCGCTATCTCCAGGGCCGCGCTCTGGACCATAATAGCCGTCGTGGTAGTGGTCGCGGTGGTCGGCGGGGTGGCCGCCTGGTACGTCACCAGGCCCCCTCCGCCCCCTCCGACACCCACCCCGACGCCCACTCCCACCCCGACGCCGACGCACGCGATAGTGGGGCAGGTGACGATCGGGGTCGCCACCTGCCTGACCGGTCCGTTCGGAGCCGCTGGCGGGCAAATATTGAGGGCGGCTCAACTGGTCCAGGACCAGGTGAACGTGCAGGGCGGGATCTACCTGGCGAACGGGCCGAACGGGCCGGGCAACTACACGATAAACCTAGTGTGGACCGACGACCAGACGAACCCCTCCGTCGGGCCGACGGCGCTCCTCCAGCTGTACACCACCTACCACCCGGCCGTGGTGATAGGCACTGTGTTCTCGGGCGTCATGTACGCCGAGCTGCCCGTGATCAGGCAGTACAACATAGTGTACATCCCAAACATAGGGGGCGTCGGAGGGGTAACGGTGTCCTCGACCAACTACAACCAGCCGCTCACGCAGAATGACATGATCATGCACATCGAGCCGACCGCTTACATGTTCGGGGCGCAGATAGCGGAGTTCCTCCACAAGTACAAGGACCAGATAAATCCGACGGGGCCCATCAGGATAGTATACCTGGGCAAGCAGGGGGAGCCCACCGCCGTGGACGAGTTCAACGGGCTGAATCAATCCATATACGCGATGGGGCTCCAGAACGAGGAGGAGATAGTCGACGTCGAGTGGATCCCGGCGACCACGACCGGCTTCGAGTCGGTGCTGAGCAGCGTCGCCTCACGGAATCCCAACGTGTTAGTGATAGCCGTGCCGCCTCCGCAGGTGGTGGGCATCCTTCAGCAGGGGGTCAGCTTCCCGCAGCTCCAGAACACCGTGGCCATCGCCTGGACGCCGGCGGATGATCCTAACGTCTATCGGCTCATAGGCAAGGCGGCGAGCTACTATCACTACTTCGTGATCGCGAACCTGCCGGCCACTGCCAACACGTCCAATGTGGCGCTGAACCAGCGCTGGCAGGTGTTCAGGAACGAGTACTTCGCGTTCGCCGGCGCGCCCTTCGGCTCGCTGGGCTCCTTCGGATTCGATCAGATGTACATGTCGCTCGCCGCCCTGATGAAGGCCGGCACCACCAATGCGAGCGCGGTGATAAGGGCGTTCGAAGGGCTGAGGCCCAGCGACGTCCCGTGGCCGCTCGCCAACGTCTACACGCCGTTCCCGCCCAACAACACGCTCCTAGGGCCGCCCTCCGCGGGGGTCCTCTACCACTCAGTCAACATGACGTACTTCTGGGTCGAGGCGTTCTACAACTCGACCAGCAGCTCCGTCTACACGCGGGTGGTCTGGCCGCCCCAGTACGCGACGATGCAGCCGGTGCTGTGAAGCCTCTCGCGTGAATTTTATATAAATATTTTTATTTCAGCACTTCCTCTCTCCAGCTCCTTCCGGGGCGCCGACCTTATAAGAGACATGGTAGTGATCCTCTAGTAGTCGTGCGGCCATGCGGCCAACGCCCCTCAGGCTGACGGTGGGTCCGCTGATGTCCAACTCCTACTTGCTGTGCGACGGCCCGGAGTGCCTGCTCGTCGATCCCGGCGGCGATCCCGAGGCCCTGCTGGGCGCGGTTGGGCGCAGGAGGCTGAGGGCGGTCATCGCGACGCACATGCACTTCGATCACGTCTGGGGGGCGAGGCGGATCGTCGATGCCACCGGGGCGACGTTCATGGTGCACCGCGCCGACTGGGAGATCGCGGGGGACCTGCTGTCTCTGGCGGAGGAGCTGGGCTTCTCGGCCCCGGAGATCCCCCGGTCTGCGGAGTTCCTGGAGGACGGCCAGGTGCTTTGGCGCGGCCTCAGGGTCATTCACGCGCCGGGGCACACGCCCGGCTCGCTCTGCCTGATGGGCGACGGTTTCCTGCTGACCGGCGACACGCTGTTCGCCGGCTCCGTGGGGAGGGCCGACATCCCGTGGTCCGACCCCGACGCGCTCCTGCGCTCCGTGTGCCGCATTTATAGGGAGGTCCCCCATCACTACACGATACTTCCGGGCCACGGCCCCCCATCGACGGTGGGCGCGGAGGCCGAGCACAATCCGGTGATCAGCGCCCGCGCCTGCGGCGATCGGTCCAGCAGCGCGATCCTGTAGCCGTCGTAGGACCTCACCTCCCTGCAGCCGACGTCGATGGACGCGCCAAGCCTCCTGACCTGCGTGACCAGCGAGTGGTACTCGCCGGCCTCCCCTATTGGGCTTATGCCCATCCTCCTCGCGTCCGCGAGGAACGGGCCGAGCTCGCCGCGGCTGACGCGCCTGCACACGAGCTCCCGGGCCCTCTCCTCAGCCCCTATCACCATGAACGAGAGCTCCTCCAGCTCCCCCTCGAGGGCCCTCTCCTCGTCCATTCCCCAGAGCGGCTCCGAGAGCTCCGCGCCCGCCTCCGCCGCCAGCGCCTCCATGTACCTCAGGTGGTCCTCCACGCCCTGGTCGCCAGCCACTATGCGTGAGACGCCGAGCGATCTCATGAGCGCCGCCTCCTCGGCCATCTCCCTCCCCCTGTGGACCCTGAGCACCACCATGGGGACCGACATGGCGCCCGCCAGCTCCAGGGCCTTCGAGATGTTGATCAGGTGCGGCGACGGCCTCGGGAACTCGTAGACGAAAGTGACGAACAGGTCGACCGGCCACTCCAGCAGCGCGGCGTAGACCGAATCCTTCCCGCCCGAGAACAGCGCGGCCCTCAGCGCCATCCCTGTCGCGCGCGTCCCGACTCGTTTTTATTTAACTCGTGCCCAACCGCCGCGATGCCCGAGCCCGTCTACGGGATCTACCGCATCCCGATAGAGCGCGTGAACGGGAACTCCTACCTCGTCGTCAGGGGCGACGAGGTGATCGTCGTGGACACAGGGATCCCCGGGAACGCCGAGAGGATAATCGGGGAGGTCGGGGCGCTGGGGCCCGGGAGGAGGATCTCCGCGATAATACTCACCCACTACCACCTGGATCACTCGGGCTCGGCGGCGGATCTGGGGGCCGCGACCGGCGCCAAGGTGTACGTCCACGAGGCCGACGCGCCGTTCGTGAGCGGCGAGCGGAGGCCGCCGCTCCCCCCGAATGTCCCGAAGGAGACGCTGGACGCTTACTCGCAGATGAGGCCCGTGCGGCCCGATGTGGTCCTGAGGGATGGGGACGTCGTGTTCGGCTTCCGCGTCGTGCACCTTCCAGGTCACACGCCCGGGTCCATAGCGCTCTACGACGGCAGGGCCCTTTTCGCCGGGGACAACGTGAACGTGAGGGATGGATCCATAGTGGGATCGCCTGCGCCCTACGACTGGGACAGCTCGATGGCGAAGGAGAGCCTCGGGAGGCTCCTGTCCCTCGAGTTCGACGTCCTGCTCCCGGGCCACGGCCCGCCGGTGATCGGGGACGCGGCCGCTAAGGCCAGGAGCGCCCTCAAGGTCCGAATGCCCGATCTTCGAACGCTGACGTTGAGCGCTCCCGCCGCAGCGCGGGAGTCGAGGTCCGCTCCCAATGTGATTCGTATAATAAGGTATTATAAAGCGCAATCTCCACCCCTCCCTGCATAGAATGCGCGGGGCGGGGGCATCGGGGGATTACGCGGCGCTGGTCCCCGATGGATACTACAGGACCGCCTGCAGGGCCTGCGCGCACGGCTCATGCGGCGTCACGGTGGAGGTGAGGGGCGGGAGGCTCGCGTCCATCAGGGGCGACCCATCGGATCCGGTGAGCCGCGGTTACGTGTGCGCGAAGGCCCTCGCGTCGAGGGAGCTCCTGGAGAGCCCCCTCCGCATCAGGAGCCCCATGATCAGGGATGGCGACCGGTGGAGGGAGGCCTCCTGGGACGAGGCCCTCGACCTGATCGCGACGAGGCTCTCCGAGATACGCGACGAATACGGACCGGAGGCCATAGCCGTGGCGACCGGCACGAACCGCGACTTCAACCACTGGCTCTACGGGTTCGCCGGCGCGCTGGGCACCCCCACTATCGTCAACGCGGCCAACGAGTGCTACATCCCGCGCGTGACGCTGAGCCGCATGCTCGTGGGGGATCTGCCGGTGGTCGACTACGACGGCGATCCCCGGCTCGTGATGGTCTGGGGCGCGAACCCGACGGAGTCGAACCCGGACGAGTACAAGTATCCCCAGCTCGACGCGGCGCTCAGGAGGGGCGCCGAGCTCGTAGTTGTGGACCCCAGGAGGACGGCACTCGCTGCTAGGGCCGACATCTGGCTCAGGGTGAGGCCCGCCGCGGACCTCCCGCTCGCGCTCGGGATGGCGAAGGTGATAGTGGAGGAGGGGCTCTACGACCGCGACTTCGTCGAGAATTACTCCTGCTGCTTCGGCGAGTTCCGCGACCGCCTGTCCAGGATATCGCACGCCTGGGTGGAGGAGGCCTCGCGCGTGGGGCGCCGGGAGTACTCGAGGGCCGCCGAGGAGTACGCGACCGCCAAGCCCGCGGCCATCCACTGGGGAGTCGGGGTAGAACAGGGGGCGAACGCCGTTTATGCGGATTACGCGCTCCTGGACCTGGTCGCGCTCACCGGGAACCTGGACGCGCCGGGCGGCAACGTGATCTTCGACCCGCCGCCCGTGGTCCCGAGCGGCGACATGTTCCCCGGGCTGCCGGAGGGGGCCAGGGCCAGGACGCCGGGGAGGGAGTACAGGATGGCCTGGGAGATCACAAGGCCGCCGCTCTACTTGATATGGGACGCGATCCTGACGGGGAAGCCGTATCCCGTGAGGGCGATGTTGGTGTTCGCCGCGAACCTCCTGGTCACGAGGCCCAACTCCCTGAAGATATGGAGGGCGCTGCGCTCCCTGGACTTCTTGGTCGTGGCTGACATGTTCATGACCCCCACCGCGAGGCTGGCGCACGTCGTGCTGCCCGCCGCGTCGTGGCTCGAGCGCGATGAGATAGCGGACTATCGCAAGCACCACGGCCGCGCCTTCGCCAGGAGGAGGCTGTTCCGGGTCGGCGGGGCCAGGAGCGACGCCGAGATCCTCCTGGACCTGGGGAGGAGGATGGGGCTCCCGGGCTTCAAGTGGGGGAGCGTCCGCGAGTTCCTGGACGAGGCCCTGCGCCCCTCCGGCCTCACGTGGGATGAGTTCTCCTCCGTGGGGCGCCTGAGGGGGCCCGTCCGCTATCGCAAGTACCGCGCGTCGGGATTCCCCACACCATCGGGGAAGTACGAGTTCGTGAGCGGGAAGCTGGAGGAGTGGGGATACCCCGGGTTCCCGGAGTTCAGGGACCCCCTCTCCACGGACGATCGCTACCCATTGATCCTGATAACGGGCGCCAGGAGGCTCCCGTACATGGCGTCGGAGGGGAGGCAGCTGAGGTCGCTGAGGAGGCTCCGCCCGTGCCCGGAGGTGGAGATCCACCCGGAGACCGCGGCCAGGCTGGGGATATCGGATGGCGACTGGGTCGCCATAGAGACGGGGAACGGGAGGATATACCAGAGGGCCAGGCTGAACCCCTGGCTGGACCCGCAGGTCGTGTCGGCCGAGTACGGGTGGTGGTACCCGGAGATGGAGGACGACAGGTCGTGGACCCTCTCCAACGTGAACGTGCTCACGAGCGACGGCCCGCCGCTGGATCCCCTCATGGGCGGGGCCCTGCTCAGGGGGCTGGCGTGCAGGGTGGAGAGGGCGGGGCCCGGGGAGGTCCCCCTGGACGATGAGTGCAGGCCCCGCCGATCGCGGCCCAGGGACCCGAACCCGCGGCCGCCTGGTTAAGGGCCCGGCGCTCAGCCGGGGCGGAGCTACGGGCCCGCCCTCGGCGAGCGGCCCTCTCCACGTCAACCTGCCGGAGCGCATAGGGCCATTGCCTTAAAGACTAATCGATGAGCTTGGATTCGAGGGAGCAATCCGCCTATCCGATGACCTCAGATCCAGATCCGGGGGATTCCTCATCACCGCGCGCTGCTCACAGCACCCCTCGGGTGGAGGCTTCGAGCGAGCCTCCGATGGCCCGCGAGCTGGCCATCGCGCTCACGTCCTCGCGGGGCTTCGCGCTCGGCAACCGGGATCCGGGGGGCGCCCGCTCGAGCGGAGGGAGGACGCGCCCAGGCGGCTGGACGCGCTGCGCCCGATAACCTCGCCCGGGCGGGAGTCGGGCTTGAGGCGACGGAGCCCCGGGGAAGCGAGCAAAGTTAATATACATCGATTAGAGATGACCTAATTGATGAAGGGTGGCCCTAAAATACTGACCAAGAAGGAGAGGGACTGCCTCCTAGCGATATATCGTGACCTGGAGTCATCGGGCCTGCCCCCGAGGCTCACGGACGTCGCGAGGGCCATGGGCGTCAGGCCGCCCACCGCGCTGGAGCTCATCAGGAGGCTGATGGAGAAGGGCGTGGTCGAGAGGAGGAGGGGGCTGATAGCGCTCTCCGAATCCGGCAGGAGGGAGGCGCTGAACATACTTGCCGTCCACAGGGCGCTCGAGGTCTTCTTCGCTGGATGCGGCATGAGCGCGGACGAGGCGTGCAGCCTCGCGGGCCAGATCGACTACATCGTCGAGAGCAGGCTGCCCCCCGGGAACTTGCTGGAGGCGCTGGGGAACCCCACCCAGTGCCCCCACGGGTACCCCATACCGGGGGGATCCGCGCGGAGGTGACCCGAAGTGGAGCTCGCGCAGCTGCTGGGCCTCAGCGGGATGGGCCTCGCCGGCCTCCTGCTCCTATCGTACGTACTGGGCCTGCTGCACGGGGCGACGCCGGATGAGCACACATGGCCCATAACCTTCTCCTACTCGGTGGGAACCTTCTCAACGAGGGGAGGGGCGAAGGCCGGCCTCGTCTTCTCGTCGGGATTCACGCTGCAGCGCGCCATATTGACCGAGCTCGCGTACTTCGCGCTCGCCTCGATCCTGAATACCGCGCTGTTCTTCGGCCTCGTATACGTGGTCGTCGGGATCGTCATGCTGGCCGCGGGCCTCTACATAGCCAGCAGGGGGAAGTACCTCCACTGGCACTACATGGAGGAGAAGCTGGGCGTCGCGCTCGGGATCCACAGGAAGGGGAGCGTCGCCCAGAGGAGGGAGTTCGAGCACGAGGTGAACCCCGTGTTCTCGGAGTTCTCAGAGGCCGGGGGCCTCACGAAGCCCGTGCCGGTGAAGCTCGCGTTCCTGCACGGCCTGGTCGCCGGATGGGGCGTGGGCGCGTACGCGCTCATGCTCATGACCACGGTGGCGCCCGCGATGCCGAGCCCCCTCCTCGCGTGGATGCCCGGGGCGCTCTTCGGGGTCGGCACCATGACGATGCAGGTGGCATGGGGCGCCGGATTCGCGCGGTGGCTGACGTCCATGAAGCACCTGAGCCGGGAGGGAGTGGCGCTCGTGGGCAAGACCATAACGTACTACGTCCTGACGTACGGCGGCATCGTGTTCGCGGCGGCGGGCGCGCTCGTGATGGCGTTCCCATGGGTGCTCAACCTGTCGCTGCCCACCGGCGTAGGCATCCCCAACCTGGACGCGATAGACATAGGGTTCGTGCTGGTCATAGCGACGGTCGCGGTCCTGGGGTTCGCCGGGTACCGGATGGGGGTCAGGAGGGCGCGTTCCCTCGGCCTGGTGTCGCCGGGCAATCGATATCGATATCGATGTAGACATAAAGCGTATATTCCCAGGGCCTCAGGCCCCTGCCATGAGGCGCAGCGCGATCGTGGCCCTGATACTCGCATCCCTCATCGTCGCGGTGCCCGCGCGGATGGTCGCCGCGTCCGCCGGGCCCCTCATCATCTCCGGCTCCACGTGGGGATCGCAGGGATCCCCCATGGCCACCGAGCCGGGCTCCACGTACGTCCCCTACACCGTGTACCTCACTAACGCGGGACAGTACCCGGCGGAGAACGCCTCCATAAGGCTTTATCCGACGTACCCGATCAGCTTCTCGCCCGGCGCCGCGCGGACGATCAATTTCACCTACATACCCCCGGGGGCCACGGTCCCCGCGGTCTTCTACCTGAACGTGGCGCCCGGCGCATCCGACGGCGTCTACAACATCTCCGCGTTCGTCAACTACACGGTCGTCTCGTATAGGGGCTCCACCGTCTACAATTACACGCAGCAAATGCAGGCGCCGGTCACCCTCTACGCGGCGCCCGTCGCGTACGCCGCCTACTGGGGCTCCCAGTCCTCGCCGGCCGCGGCCTACCCGGGGATGCAAGGCTCCTCGCTCACCGTGGTCGTGGGCAACTCGGGGACCGGCCCGGCTTACAACGCCACGGTGTCCATCTCCGCCTCCGGCCCCATAGACCTGGTCACCGACAGCGTGAGCGTCGGCACCATCCCGCCGGGCTCGCAGGTGCCGGTCTCGTTCGTGGCCGGGGTCTCCCTGAACGCCACGACCGGGGAATATCCGGTCAACGTGACCATCCGCTACAACGGCGGCCTGAGCGCGTCGAGCATAGTCTACGTCCCCGTCTCCCTGGCGCCCGCGGTGTCCGTCCAGGGGTACGGGCTGGCGCAGGGCAAGGCCTTCCCGGGCGACGACGACGTCGCGCTCCAGGTATACCTCGTCAACACGGGCAACGTGACCGCGCGGGACGTCGCAGCCACGGTCTCGCTGCCGAGCCCTCTCGAGCCGGCCTACCCGGGATCCACCCAGGAGGTGGTCGGGATGCTGCCCCCCGGCCAGCCCGTCCCGCTGACCTTCAGGTTCGACGTCCCTCAGGGCGCCTCCTCCCCGGAGGACCTGTACGTCCCGCTCTACGTCACGTACGAGGGCGGCGCCGCGAGCTTCCTGATACCGGTCCGCGTGAGCCCGCTCGCGGACTTCGCGGCCGAGCCCTACTCGGTGCCCCAGCTCTCGCAGGGCGCCTCGGACGTCAAGGTCTCATACAAGATAACGAACGTCGGGAACGTCACGGCGAAGTTCGTTTCGGCTCAGCTCGTGCTGCCCAACGGGCTCTCGGGGAACGCCTTCACCTACGTCGGGGATCTGCCGCCCGGGGGGAGCGGCCTGGCCACCTTCAGCCTCGACGTGTCCTCGGGCGCGCCCGTCGGCAACTACTCGGCCATACTGGAGCTGACGTGGATCCAGTCGAATGCGCCGGGGAGGCAGTTCACCCAGGAGATACCGGTGACGCTCCACGTCGCCGAGGGATCCGTCCAGCTGATCGAGTCGTGGCTCGCGTCCTCCACGGGGATAATCGCCATAGCCGTGGCGATCGTCGCGGTGGTCGCGGCGCTGGCCATCGCCCTCTCGAGGGCGAGGCGGTCCGGATGAGCTACGCGGTCGAGACCGAGAACCTGACGAAGGCGTTCAACGGGTTCGTAGCGGTGAACGGCGTCTCGATAAGGGTCAGGAGGGGCATCATCTTCGGGCTCCTGGGCCCGAACGGCGCCGGCAAGAGCACGCTCCTCAGGATGGTGTGCACGCTCCTGAGGCCCACCTCAGGCAGGGCCTACGTGGAGGGGTTCGACGTGGAGAGGGAGCCGAACAGCGTCAGGAGGATAATCGGGGTGGTCCAAGAGAAGCTCCTCCTCTACCCGGTGCTCACGGCCAAGGAGAACCTGGAGCTCTTCGGGAGGCTCTACGGGATAGATGGGGAGGAGCTCAGGCGCAAGGTGAGGGACCTCCTGGAGGAGGTCAAGCTCTGGGGCTTCCGCGACAGGCCCGTCGGCACCTTCTCCTCTGGGATGAGGCAGAGGCTCAACATAGTGAGGGCGCTCATCCACGACCCGCGGGTCATAATATTGGACGAGCCGACCAACGCCCTGGACCCCCAGAGCGTGCGCTGGGTCAGGGACTACGTCAAGGGGCTGAAGGAGAGGGGGCTCACGGTCATAGTCACGACGCACGACATGCACGAGGCCGAGGAGCTGTCGGAGGAGCTCGCGATAATGGACAGGGGGCAGGTCCTCGACGTGGGCCCGGTGAACGAGCTCAAGTCCAAGTATCACGCCTCCACCGTGGAGGACGTGTTCCTGGAGCTCACGGGGAGGGAGCTCCGGGACGAGCTCTCCGGGAGGATAAGCGGGAGGGGGTGGAGGCGACGTCGCTCGGGTCCGGGATCCGCCACGCTCTCCTGATAGCTAGGAAGGACCTCACGGAGTTCTACAGGGTGAGGCCCAGGCTCGTCACAATGATACTCTTCCCGATAATACTGATGCTGCTCTTCGGCTACATGTTCCCGTCGAGCGGATCGGTGAGTCACGTGCCGATAGCAGTGGTCGTGCAGGACCAGAGCCCCCAGGGGCTGGCGATCGCGCAGAGGTTCACTTACCTGGCGCAGTCGTCCGGGCTCCTCGACGTGGAGACCACGGACTCCCTGAGCTGGGCCCAGCGGCAGCTAATCATGAACAACGTCTACGCCATAGTGATATTCCCCCGGGGGCTGGGCGCGCAGCTGTCGTCCGGAGGCGGGACCGTGGAGGTGATACTCGACCAGCTCAACCCGACCCTGGACAGCGCCGTGAGGGGCGAGATAGCGCAGATATTCTCGCAGATGGACGCCCCGGCGCAGATCTCCGCGGGGTTCCCGGCCTCCCCGGGGACGCTCGACGTGGTCTTCCAGGGGCTGGTGCCCGGGGCCACGGGCAGCTTCGAGTTCCTCGCGCCCGGCATCGTGGCGATGACCGCGATAGTGGGCGGGCTGTCGGGGCTCGCCATGACGTTCTCCAGGGAGAGGGAGCTGGGGACGCTCGACGGGCTCCTCATGGCCCCCATATCCAGGCTATCCATCCTGTTCGGGAAGGGCATCGCGCAGATAGTCAGGGGCGCCATGAGCAGCGTGATAGTGTTCGCGATATCGGTCGCGCTCTTCGGCGTCAAGGTCTACGGCAACCCCCTGCTGATGATAGTCGTGCTCCTCGAGGGGATACTCGCGTTCACCGGGATGGGCATGCTGTTCACCAGCTTCGTGAGCGACCAGGAGTCGGCGCAGCTGATCATCATGATGATACAGTTCCCGATGATATTCCTGAGCGGCGCGCTCTTCCCGCTTCTCCAGCTGCCGTGGTGGCTCAGGATGATATCGTATATACTGCCCCTCACCTACGTGGTCTCCGCCTTCAGGGCCGAGATGGTGCTGAACGCCCCCTTCTCCGCCATAGCGCCCCAGGTCTACGGGCTGGCGATATTCACGGTCGCGGTATTCACGCTCGCCGTGCCGCTCTTCCAGCGCGCGGTCACCAGGTGAGTCCCGCCACCGCAGCAGCTCCGCGACCTTCCTCAGATCGTCCACGCAGCGCGCCCCGCGGCCCCCGCACCCGCGCCTGTCCAGGAGGTAGGCGTCCACCCCCGCGCTCAGGGGCATCTCCAGGTCCCACACCGGGTCATTCCCCACGTGCACGATCTCGCCGGGCGCCACGCCCAGGCGCCTAGCCGCCTCCCTGTAGAAGTCCGCGTACTTCCTCGGGACGCCGAAGTCCGAGACGCAGGACATGATGGCGTGGAACCTTATCCCGAGGACCTCCTCGTAGACCTCCGCGAAGATCCTGGCGCTGTTCGTCGACGCCACCAGTAGGACCCCGTCGCCCAGCCCCCTGAGCAGCTCCTCGGCGTCGGGATACATCCTGATCCACCCCGCGTTCTCCAATATCAGCGCGCGCGGATCCGCATCTATGCCGAACCTCTTCAGCCAGTAGTCCGGCATGTACCACCTCAGGTCCATGGGCCCCACCTCATCGTAGGCGGCCCGGACCACGCGCTGGGCCTCCTCCAAGGGAACACCCTTGCGCTCCGCGTAGAGCTCGGGCATGAACTCCATCCAGAAGTGCTCCGCGAAGCGCTCGTCTATGATGGTGCCGTCGAGGTCCACCGAGAGGACCCTGATGCCGCTGGACGCCGCAGAATCGCCCACGTGCCCTCAAATGGTCGGGCTCCTTTTAAACGTCGGGGATGTGGAGCGCTCGCATGGACCGCTCGGCAACGGGCTCCGTTACCTTAAGCAGATCGATGAACCTAAATCCGAGGGAGCCCTCCGCCCGATTTGCCATGAGCATGAATCCAAGGGTCCATCGGCGCGATCCGAGGGAAGTGCGTCTCATATTCATAGATGAGACGATGGTGGACCTGGGAGGGACCCCCGCGTGGATCTGGGTCGCCTTCGAGCCGACCTCCATGCGATGCTCGACTTCCACGTGAGCTGGCGCGGGAATTCGATAGATGCATACCTCTTCATCGGGAGGCTGGCGCGTAAGTACGGCAGGGTCCCCATCTGCACGGATGGCGCGGGATGGTGCGCGGACGCCTGCAGGTGGGCGGGCGCCGAGCGCGCGGTCCACGATCGCCCCCTGAGGAACCTGATGGAGCGCATGGTCCAGTACATCAAGGAGGGGACCGAGGCGTTCGACGACCCCTTCCCCGTCGGCGGGCGCGGGCCGAGGTCGTGGAGAGCGTTCGAGGGCATGGGGAGGCCCCCACTAGTGTGGGAAGAGGAGGGGATGCCCCCGTGGCTGGACGGGCCGCGCCCGATCCTCTCGCTCGGGTAGGGGGTGGGCTTAAGGTAACGGAGCCCCGGCAACATCAAGAAACCTTAAAAATAGGATAAACTAATCACCCATCATGGAATCGCATATACATACACGTGGACATCGCGGAGGCCGCTGGGTCGGCGCCCTCGATCCGCTGCCGATCCTGGAGCGCGCCGGGCTGAGGCCCGGGATGTCGCTACTCGATCTGGGCTCCGGCGCCGGCAGGTTCTCCATACCCGCCGCCGGCGTGGCGTCGAGGGTCCACGCCATCGACATATCGGAGGATGCCATTAGATCGCTCCTGGAGGAGGCCTCGAGGCTGGGCCTGGGGAACCTGACCGCCTCCGTCGGCGACGCCGCGGGCGACCTGGGGTTCGATGGCGAGTTCGACATGGTGCTGCTCGCCAACGTCCTCCACGGCTTCGTGGTCGCCGGCACCGCGGATCGCGTGCTGGAGAACGCGAGGAGGGCCCTCCGGCCGGGCGGCCGCGTCCTCGTGCTGGAATTCAAGAAGGACTCGCCATCTCCCCCCGGGCCCCCGCCCTACATGAGGATCCGGGAGGAGGACCTCATCGAGATCGCGTCCCGCCACGGCCTCGAGCCCATCGATAGCTTCGAAGCGGGCCCCCATCACTACGCGGTTGTGTTTCGGCGGAAATCGTGAGCTATCCCTTCGGAGCCGGACCCGTCGCTGCCCTCACCCGCGCGCGGAGGGGCGCTGCCCGACTGGCCGACGTGGCATCCGTTGCGTCGGCTCCGCGAAATGCGCGCCGCCCCTCGCGCCCCAGCTCGTCCCACGTTCCATCGGAGTAATGGCTGACGGCTCCCCCGTCCCCGACGTACGTCCCGCAGAACCTGCAGAATCCCCCCTCCATGCACGAGCCGCACGTGGGGCACGTCCTGCGCGGATCGGAGCACCTCCCCGGCCTCTCGATGCACATCCCCTCCATCGCCCTGTACAGGCGGACGTGAGCCCTCGACGGGAATTTTATCCCGGTCGCCCTGTAAAGTTCGACCGCGTCGCGGAGCTCCACCCCCGATGACCAGCGCGCGATCAGCCCCATGGCGCCGGATCCCTCAATGATGGGGACCTTCTCCCTCCACGCTATATTCCCCAGGCCCCGCCTCTCCAGGTACCTCCTCATCAGCAGCTTCCCGTATCTGCGCCCGTTGAAGTCGCCGATCTTGCACTCGAGGGGGGTCTCCAGCGCTATCCTCCTGGCGTCGTCGGTGTAGAGCGGGAGCTCCACGCCTATTCCCAGCGCGAACCCCAGGTCCCTGGACGCGAACCTGGATCCCGTGAGGACCCTGGAGTACCACCTGTCCACGCCGCGCTGATCGTAGCCCAGGAGGAAAGGGTAGCCCAGGAAGAGCTCGTCCCCTCCGTCCCCCGTCGCGGCGCATCCGCATCCCACATCGCGCGCGGCCCTCAGCCCCAGGCACGCGGCGGTATCGGCGGCTATCTCCACCGGATCGATGGACCTCGTGACCGAGATCGCTCTCCTCTCGCATTCCTCCACCAGATCCGGGTCGACCGGTGCCCTGAGCAGCTCCAGACCCAGCGCTTCGGCCGCGCTCGCCGCGAATCCCGCATCGAGCCCGCCCGGCAGCTCCACGGTGACCAGCCTGGGCCTTATGCCCGCCTCGACGGCCGCGGCGGCCACGAACGCGGTATCTATCCCCCCGGAGAAGAGCACGCAGTCGCATCCCCTGTCGCGAAGTAGCGCCGTGATGGACGCGGCGAGCTCGTCCCCGAAGGCATCGCAGTTCACGCGGAGGGAACGGGCCGGAACGTATTTATACCATATGGATGGATAGTCCATCCAATGAGAAGGAAGGCGTTATCATCGGTCGCGGCCTCGCTGATAGTAGTCGCAGTGGTTGTAGCAATGTCCGCGGCGTACATAGGGCATCAGTTGAGCGCCTACTCCGCCCAGGTCTCGGAGCTCTACTCGGCAGTCAGCTCGCTCAACAGGACGGTGGCGTCCCAGGCCTCCGCCACAAGCTCGATCGCGTCGCAGCAGCAGTCCATCCAGTCGCGGCTGAGCTCGCTGGAGAGCTCCATGAGGTTCCCCGCCTCCGCGGTCGACGCCACGGGCCAGCAGATAGTGGTATACTCGGAGCCCACTAGGATAGTGTCGCTGATGCCGAGTGACACCGCCATACTCTTCGCGGTCGGCGCCGGCCCGCAGGTCGTGGGGGTCGACAAGTACTCGAGCTGGCCCCCCTGCCTGTCGGCGCTCAAGGCGAACGGGACCGTGAAGGACATCGGGAGCGGCTGGTACCCGAACCCGGAGGTGATACTCTCCGCGAGGCCCGACATAGTCTTCGGCGCGTCCAGCGTCCCGAGCAACCACGCGCTCAAGCAGCAGTTCGCCGCCTACGGCATCCCCGTGGTCCTCCTCCCCGATAACACGATAGAGGAAGTCCTGCAGAGCATCTACACGGTCGGGAGGCTCACGGGCCACACCGGGGCGGCGCAGCTGCTGGCCGAGAACGTGACCGCCGAGCTCTCGTACGCGGAGGGCAGCACTATTGGGCTCAACAGGACGTCCGTTGCGCTCATAGTGTGGCCCTCGCCGATCTGGGTGGCCGGCAACGGCACCTGGGAGGACCAGATGATCACCGCCGCCGGCGGGTCCAACGCGTTCTCGAAAGTCAGCGGGTGGGGGCCGGTCGATCCCGAGGCGCTGCTGGCTGCCAGGCCCCAGGTGATAATATACACCGCGGGGCACGGCCAGCTCAACTACACCGAGTTCATGTCCGCGCTGTACCAGAAGCTGGGGCCGGCCGCCGACAGCGTCCCGGCCATAGCGAGCGGCCGCGTCTACGCGGTCACCGGGGAGTACAACGACTGGCTCACGGAGCCGGGGCCCTTCGTCGGATACGGCACGATACTGCTCTCGGTCCTCCTCCACCCCGAGGCCTACGGCATGAACTACACGTCCATACCCCACGTGGTCTCCCCCGGCACGCTCAGGCTGCCGGTCCCCGCGTCGGTACCCGTAATAAGCACCCCGCGGTGCGCGTCGGCCGTGAGCTCCCCATGAGGGGCGGCCTCCTCCATCTTCTCCTCCCGCTCTTCTTCGCGCTATCCCTGTTCCTCGGGCCCTACGGGCTCATCAACCCGTTCTCCCAGGGCCTGGGGGCGTTCGTCCTCGAGCTCAGGCTCCTCAGGGCCCTCGCCGCCTCGCTCGTCGGGCTCGCCCTCGCAGCCTCAGGCTCCGGGCTGCAGGCGCTACTCAAGAACCCCCTCGCTGACCCCTACATACTCGGCGTCTCGTCGGGCGCGGCCCTCGGGGTGCTGGCGGCGATCGCCGCCGGCTTCATCTGGCCGCTCGCGGTGTCTCTCGCAGCCCTCCTGGGGGGGCTCGCGGCCCTCGCTCTCGTCATGGCCGTCTCGTCCGCGCTCGGCCTGACGAGGACCTCCATGGTGCTCGCCGGCGTCGCCCTATCCTACGCCCTGAGCTCCATCGACATGATCATCATGATGGACCTGGGGCCCGCGGTCCAGGGATCCCTCGCGTGGCTGTTCGGGACGGTCGCCTACGCGCTCTGGGGCGAGCTGGCCTACGCGGCGCCGCTGATGGCCGCGGGCGCGGCATGGATATTCCTGAGGGCGGGCCACCTGGAGTCGCTGATGCTGGGGGACGACGTGGCGGAGTCCATGGGCGTGAGGGCGCGCAGGCTGAGGGCAGAGGTGGCAGTGGCCTCGGCCCTCTCCACGTCCGCGGCGGTCGCGGTGGCCGGCCCCGTGGGCTTCGTCGGGCTCGTGGCCCCGTGGATCGCCAGGCTGGGATCCGGGGGGGCATTCCGCAGGATCTACCCGCTCTCCCTGTCGCTCGGCGCCTCGCTCACGGTGGCCGCGGACCTCGCCTCGAGGTTCGTGGAGCCCGGGGGCATGGCGCCCCTGACCTCGATAACGGCCCTCATGGGGGCCCCGGTGCTCGTCTACCTGCTGGCGAGGTGGCGGGGTTGAACCCGGTGCTGGAGGCCGACTCGCTATCCCTCGCATACGGCGGCCGCGTCGTGCTGGAGGGGCTGAGCTTCGAGGCGTACCCGGGCGAGGTCCTCGCGGTGGTGGGGCCCAACGGGGCCGGGAAGACTACGCTGCTCAGGGCCCTCTCGGGCTCGCTGGAGGTGGCCGGCGGCGCCCTGAGCTGCTGCGGATTCTCCGCGGCGGCCGGCGAGCGCCTGGGCGCTGGCGATCGCATCTCCTACGCGCCCGCGTACCCGGACGTCGATCCCTGGATCTCCGCGCTCGACCTGGTGCTCTCCTACAGGATGGGGCCCCGCAGGCCCTGGGCGAGGCCGTCCCGCGAGGACTTGGGCGCGGCCCTGGAGTCGCTCCGGCGCCTGGGCGCGGCGGCGCTCGGCCCCCGGAGGACGTCCGAGATGAGCACCGGCGAGCTCAAGATGGTGATGCTGGCCGCGGCGCTCTCCAGGCGCTCCGACGTGCTGCTGCTGGACGAGCCGCTCGCCTACCTGGACCTGAGGAACCAGTCGATCGCCATGTCCGCGCTGAGGGCCGAGGCCCGCAGGGGCGCGCTCGTGCTCGTGGCCTCGCACGAGCTGCACCTGCTGAGGCTCTACGCCGACAGGGTCCTGGTGCTCTCGGGCGGGAGGGCGGTCGCGATGGGGCGCGTGGACTCCGTGCTCAGCGAGGACCTGCTGGAGAGGGCCTACGGCGTGCCCCTCAGGGAGGAGCGCGCCTTGGTCCCGTCGATCCATCGAGCGGGCGGCGCGCGGGAGCGGCGTAGTTACTGTAATTATTTCCGTTGCGGGGCCCCCGGGCGATATTAATATAAGGTGGGCAAGAAGCCGTCCGAGGATGGATCACGAGCCTGAGACCGGCTTCGGCTGGGAGCTCGAGGATGGCACCCACGTCTACACGAACAGCACGCTGGAGGGCCCCGTCCTGGTGTACGTCAAGGGCGGGAAGATCGTCAGGATCGAGCCGCTGAAGCTCTCGCCCGAGGATCCCGAGTCCTGGACGATCGAGGCCCGCGGGCGCAGGTTCTCTCCCCCCAGGAAGGCGCTCGTCCCCTCCTACATACTGGCCGAGAGGGCGAAGGTGTACTCCCCCAAGCGCGTCCTCTACCCGATGAAGCGCGTGGACTTCGATCCGAACAAGAAGGACAGGAAGGCCGAGAACAGGGGCAAGTCGGGCTACGAGAGGATAAGCTGGGAGGAGGCGCTAGACATACTCGAGCAGGAGATAACCAGGGTGCACAAGACTTACGGCCCCGGCGCCATCGGCACGACCTCCTCCTCCCATCACTCCTGGGGCATCATAGGGTACAGGCTGAGCGCCTACCTGAGGTTCATAGATATACTCGGCGTGACCTACGCGGATCACAACCCGGACAGCTGGGAGGGCGCGCTCTGGGGCGCCGTCCACATGTACGGCTTCAACTGGGGCGTCGGAGTGCCGGAGCAGAACGACCTCCTGACGGACGCCCTCCAGAACACCGAGATGATAGTGCTCTGGTCGGCAGATCCGGAGACCACCCTGGGCACGTACGCGGGCTACGAGAGCAACCCGTGGCGCCAGTGGCTCAAGGAGCTGGGCGTCAAGTTCGTGATAATAGATCCCTTCTACAACTATACGGCGGTCAACTTCGCTGACAAGTGGATAGCCCCGAGGCCGGGCACCGACACTGCGCTCGCCGCGGCCATAGCCTACGTCTGGATAAGCGAGGGGACGTACGACAAGGAATACGTGGAGAAGAGGACGATCGGCTTCGAGAAGTTCAGGGACTACATAATGGGCAGGGAGGACGGGATCCCGAAGACCCCGGAGTGGGCCGAGAGGATAACGGGCGTGCCGGCCCGCGAGATAAGGGCGCTCGCCAGGGAGTGGGCCAGGAAGAGGACGATGCTCGGCTTCGGCAGCAGGCCCGGCATGGGCGGCGCCGGCCGCGCCGCCTACGGCCACGAGTGGGCCAGGTACATGGTGGCGCTCCAGGCTATGCAGGGCGCCGGGAAGCCCGGCGTCAACTGGTGGTCCACGAGCACCGGGTCCCCCAACACGCCCAACGTGCCGGAGGACTCCAACTCATACGGCTTCTTCTTCCCGGGCTACGGCGACGGCGGGATATCGGGCGACACGGGGTACACCGGCGCGGCCAGGATCCTGCCGCGCGGCTTCGTCAGGATCCCGGTGACCGACAGGATCAACCAGCCCGGCGGGCAGCACGTGCTCAGGCTCTTACTCCCCGAGGCCATAATGAGCCCCCCAGTGGAGTGGAGGGGCAAGGGCTTCAATACGATATCCATAGAGGCGCAGTTCAAGAAGTACAAGTACCCGGAGGACGGCTACTCCGAGATAAGGATGTTCTGGCGCTACGGCGCCGCCTACATAGGCACCATGACCAACACCAACAGGTGGGTCAGGATGTACAGGAGCCCCAAGCTGGAGTTCGTCGTGAACCAGAACCCGTGGTTCGAGGGGGAGGCCAAGTTCGCCGACCTCATACTCCCGGCGGCGACCAGCTTCGAGCGCTGGGACATAGGCGAGTTCTCCAACATATCGGGCCAGTCGCTCGAGAGCGTGCAGTTCGTCAACCACAGGATAATAGCGCTGAGCATGAAGGCGATAGAGCCGCTCGGTGAGTCCAAGAGCGACTACGACATATTCGCCATGGTCGCGAAGAGGCTGGGCTTCTACGAGAAGTACACCGAGGGAGGGATGACGCAGCTGGACTGGGTGAGGAGGTTCTTCGAGAGGAGCGACCTGTCCAAGTACATCTCGTGGGAGGAGTTCAAGAGGCGCGGCTACTTCGTGGTCCCGGTCAAGAAGCGCCCCGTGACCCCGGCGCTCAGGTGGTTCTACGAGGGGAGGAGGAGGGACACCATAGGGGCCGGGCCGGCCGGGGGCGGCGTGATGGGGATGCCGGACGGCACGGGCCTCGGCACCCAGAGCGGCAAGATAGAGTTCGAGTCGAACAGCCTGAAGAGGTTCGACCCGAACGACCCCGAGAGGCCGCCGGTCCCGCACTACATACCCTCGTGGGAGGGGCCCGACACGCCGCTCGCGAAGAAGTACCCGCTCCAGCTGATGACGCCCCACGCGAGGTACAGCTTCCACACGCAGCACGACGCCAAGGAGACCTGGATCGATGAGATACCGGAGCACAGGAGGAGGGGGCCGGACGGCTACTTCTACAGGGTGATGAGGATAAACCCGGCCGACGCCGCGCCGAGGGGGATAAGGGACGGGGACCTCGTGAAGGTGTACAACGACAGGGGGGCCGTGATCTGCATAGCGGAGGTGACGGAGAGGATAAGGCCCGGCGTCGTGCACTGCTATCAGGCATCCGCCGCCTACGATCCGATAGGCGAGCCGGGGGAGTCCCCCGACAGGGGCGGGTCCGTGAACCTGCTCACGCCGCACAGGTTCCTCTCGAAGAACGCGAACGGGATGGCGCCGAGCAGCGCCCTCGTCGAGGTCGAGAGGTGGGAGGGATCCCGATGACCCGCTACGGGATGTTAATAGACGTGGCGAAGTGCAACGCCTGCTACAACTGCGTCTCAGCCTGCAAGGACGAGTTCTGGGACAACGATTATCCCCCGTACTCCAGGGCTCAGCCGAAGTTCGGCCAGAACTGGGTGAGGATCGACAGGAGGGAGAGGGGACACTTCCCCTACATAACCGTCGCCTACATGCCGGTCATGTGCCAGATGTGCAGGGACCCGCCCTGCCTCAAGGCGGCCAGGGACGGCGCGGTCTACGTGAGGGAGGACGGCATAGTGATGATAGATCCCGAGAAGTCGAGGGGGCAGAGGCAGATAGTGGACTCGTGCCCCTACGGGGTCATATACTGGAACGAGGAGCTCCAGATACCCCAGAAGTGCACGTTCTGCGCCCACCTGCTGGACCAGGGGCGGAAGCAGCCCAGGTGCGTCGACGCCTGCCCCACCGGCGCGATGGTCTTCGGGGACCTCGACGATCCGGACAGCGAGCTGAGCAGGATGATCAGGTCCCTCTCCTCGGGCCAGCCCTACCGCGGCGAGGAAACGAAGGTCCTCTACTCGGGGAAGCCCGAGGCGTACGAGCCAAAGCCGGGGGTGGGGCCCAGCGTCCTCTACCTCAACCTGCACAGGATGACGAAGCTCTTCATAGCCGGGAGCGTGGTCCTGAGGGAGAGCGACGACCTCGTGGAGGGGGCATCCGTGAGGCTCGAGGCGGGCGGCAGGGAGATCGCGGCGACGACCACCGACGCGTTCGGCCAGTTCCACTTCGATGGCCTCGAGCCGGGGAAGTACACCGTGAGGGTGGAGTACCCCGGCCACAGGCAGCTGTCGGTCGACGTGGAGGCGCGGGAGAGCACCTACCTGGGCTACCTCTTCCTCGAGAAGCGAGGGGCTCCCGCGACCCAGCAACGCTTAATTCAGTAGCCATGGAGATCCGCCGTGATGTCGCAGGCCTTCACGCGGATAATCTATGAGAAGCGGGACGGCGTGGCGTGGATCACCCTGAACAATCCCGAGAGGTACAACGCGCTCGAGAAGGAAATGCGCGCTGAGCTCAGGGAGGCGCTGGAGGACGCCCGGAGGGACGACTCCGTAAGGGCGGTCGTGATAAGGGGCTCCGGGAAGGCCTTCAGCGCGGGCGGCGACATAAGGGCCATGCTCGAGTGGACGCCCACGGTGGCCATGAGGGAGTTGAAGGAGCTGGGCACGGCATTCGTTATAGAGCGGATCATAAGGGAGATGCCCAAGCCGGTGATCGCGATGGTCCACGGCTACTGCCTGGGCGGGGGCTTCGAGCTGGCCATGTCGTGCGACATCGTGGTGGCGTCCGAGGACGCGAGGTTCGGCAGCCCCGAGATAAACATAGGACTGATACCGGGCAGCGGCGGGACCCAGATGCTGCCGAGGCACGTGGGGGAGAAGAAGGCGAAGGAGCTGATATTCACGGGCGATCAGATAACGGCGCGCGAGGCGGCCGAGCTGGGGCTCGTGAACAGGGTCGTGCCGCCCGACAAGCTCGAGGAGGCGGTCGAGGAGATCCTGGAGAAGCTGAAGTCGAAGAGCCCCGTCGCACTCGCCGCCGCGAAGGAGGCGATAAATGCCTCCCTGGAGCTCGGCCTGACCCACGGCATCATGTATGAGGCGCAGGTCTTCTCGAGGCTGTTCTCCACGAAGGACCAGAAGGAGGGCGCGAGGGCATTCCTGGAGAAGCGGAGGCCCCAGTGGACGGGGGAGCGAGCGCCCCGGCGGGCCCGCGAGCCGGCGGCCGCTCCCCCTGAAAGAATACTATTTATATCTACAGAGAATACGTTTTCAGGTATTCCTGGGCAAGGCTTATATGGAATACAACTTACTGGCCCCCGATGTCTAGCGAGTTCCTAGCGGATCTGGCCACCGAGATGGCCGACATCCTGGAGAGGAGCCTCCACGGCGGCCTCAGCAGGAAGGACCTCGGCAGGGCCGAGGACATAGTGAAGCCCAGGACCCTGAAGTTCTGGGGCCACGAGGTCGAGATATACGATCTCTCCCAACCCTTCGGGCCCCAATCGGTCATATGGCCGACCGCCAACGGGTCGCCCGAGTTCACGATTGTCCGCAACCATGCGTACGCGAGGGCCCGCACCGTGAGGATCTGCTCCTCGATGCACGTGGGCACCCACATGGACGCGCCCATCCACGTGGAGGAGGGCTACCCCTCCATAGACCAGCTGCCGCTGGACAGGATGATAGGCGAGGGCGTGATAGTATCCATACCCAAGAGGGAGTGGGAGATCATAACGCCGGAGGACCTCGAGAGGGCGAGGCCCGAGATACAGCCAGGGGACATAGTGGTGATAAACACAGGGTGGCACCGCTATTACTCGGACTCGGCCAGGTACTTCCTGTTCGCGCCCGGCCTGTACAAGGAGGGCGCCGAGTGGCTCCTGAGGAGGGGCATAAAGGGGCTGGCGCAGGACACGCAGGCGACGGATCACCCGCTGGCCACTGTCCTCGTGCAGGGCAACATGGGCCAGGGCAACCCGCCGATAATGCCCTGGCTGGCTGACCTCTACAAGAAGAAGACCGGGAGGGATGTGCGCGAGGACTTCCCCTACTGGGAGCCGGCGCACAGGATCCTCTACACGCACGGCATATGGGGGATAGAGAACGCCGGGGGCGACATCGACAAAGTGACGGGCAAGAGGGCGCTGATAGCCGCGTTCCCGATAAGGTGGATCGGCGGGGATGCCTCCATGGTAAGGCTAGTGGCCATGATCGAGAAGAAGTGACCAGGCCGAGGCGACGCCGATGAGCTCCGGCTCCTCCGAGTACAGGATGGCATCCCTCTCCGACATATTCAGGCTGGATGGCAGGGTCGCGGTCGTCGTGGGCGGCTCGGGCAGCATAGGCAAGTACATCGCCGAGGCCCTCTCCGCCTACGGCGCCAGGGTCGTGATAACCGGCACCAGGCCGCTGGAGAAGCTGAACGAGCTGGCCAGGGGGATCGGCGAGAGGACGGGGCGCGAGGTCGGCGCGCTGCAGTTCGACGCGACGGACGAGGCCCAGGTCTCCAGGGCGAGGGACGAGGTGGTCTCCAAGTACGGCACCGTGGACATACTGGTGAACTCGCAGGGGATCAACATAAAGCATCCCGCGCTCGAGTTCCCGGCGAATGAGTGGGACCGCATTTACGCCGTGAACGTGAAGAGCCTGATGCTGACCTCCCGGGAGTTCGGGAGGGTGATGGTCGAGAAGAGGTACGGCAAGATAATAAACCTGTCATCGGTCAGGGACTCCCGCGCCACCAAGTGGGGGGGCAACATAGCGTACTCCTCCACGAAGGGAGCCGTCGCCATGCTCACCAGACAGCTCGCGGCCGAGTGGGCGCCCTATGGGGTCAGGGTCAACGCCGTAGCCCCCGCGCTGGTGTCCACGGAGACCGGCATGGGCGCCGGCCTCATGTCATCGGATCACATCAGGAGGTACCTCGACAGCATACCATTGGGCCGCATAGCCGTGCCGGAGGACATAGTGGGCGCCGCGATCTTCCTGGCCTCCAGGGCCTCCGATTTCGTGACCGGCCAGATAATCTACGTGGACGGCGGCCTGACGGCGATCGGCTGAGGCTCGCGGCGGAGGGCAATGCTTATTCGCGCGGCCTGGGAGCCGGTGGCCATGGCGTCGCCCTCCGGGTTCGACGTCCTGAGGGGCATCAGGGTCGTCGAGCTGACCTCCTGGATATCCGGGTCCTACGCCGGGGCGATGCTCGCCGGCCTGGGGGCCGACGTGATAAAGGTGGAGCCGCCGCAGGGCGACAGCTGGCGCGACGCCACCGGCATGTACTCGTTCCCGGCGCTCAACCGCAACAAGCGCGGGATCGTCATAGACCTGACGAAGGAGGAGGGCAGGTCGGTGATGCGCGATCTCGTGGCCAAATCCGACGTGTTCCTGGAGAACATGGCGCCCGACACCATAAAGAAGTTCGGGCTGACGTATGAGGAGCTCAGGCCACTCAACCCCAGGCTGATCTACGGCTCGATAAAGGGCTTCGGGGAGGGCCCCTACGAGAAGTACACCGCCACCGATCCCGCGATACAGGCGATATCCGGGAGCATGGAGGTCACGGGCCACCCCGACAGGCCGCCGGCCAGGACCCTCGTCTCATACATAGATGATTCCACAGCCCTCTATATGGCGTTCGCGATAGTGGTCGCTCTCATGCGCAGGGATCGGACGGGGGAGGGCGCCTTCCTGGAGCTCTCCCTGTTCGACGTGGCTTCGGAGTTCATCACCAACAACCTGCTGAACTACTACATAGTGACGGGGGAGTTGCCCAGGAGGTCCGGCTCCAGCTATCCCTCGCTCGTCCCCTACAGGGTTTACAGGACGAGGGACGGCTACATATACACGGGCGCGAGGAACGATAAGGCCTGGCGGGCCTTCTGCAAGGTCCTCGGGCTCGACAGCCTAGTGGACGACCCCCGCTTCAGGACGAACGCCGATAGGGTGAAGCACAGGGAGGAGCTGGACGCGCTGGTGGAGGAGGCCACCTCGAGGTTCGAGACCGCCGACCTCGTCAACCGCTTCAGGGAGACCGGCGAGATAATAGCGGTGCCGGTCAACACGATGGACAAGCTGCTCTCGGATCCCCACCTGGGATATCGCGGGCTCATAGTGGACCTGCAGGATCCCAAGTACGGGAGGCTCAAGGTGGCAAGGATGTCCATCAGGACCAAGGGAGGCTACGTCGACGTCATGCGCTCCCGCGCCCCCACGCTGGGCGAGCACACGGTGGAGGTGCTGAGGGACGTCCTCGGATACGACGAGCGCAGGATAGCGGAGCTGCTGAGCTCCGGGGCCGTCAGGGGGCCCCCGGCTCAGCAGAAACCCTGAGCGATCACCTCCCCCCTTAATATTATAAGTATATCCAAGCTGTCCGAATCCGATACGCTTTATTACGGGTCAGCGGGCCGATCGCCCTCGGGATTGAGCCAAGCGCAGAAGAAGGTCGTCCCGATAGTGGAGGGCCTGTTCACCTGGCCCTCCGACCACCCCAGGCTGATAGGGAGCCGCTGCCCGGTCTGCGGTAGCGTCCAGTTCCCGAAGTCGAGCGTCTGCAACAACCCGGAGTGCGACCATAGCAGACCCCCGGAGGAGATACTCCTGAGCGATGAGGGCACGCTCTACTCGTTCGACGTCCACATGTACGACCTGAGGGAGCCCTTCGATTACCACAAGGCGCCCTACGCCATCGGGGCCGTCGAGCTCCCCGAGGGACTGATAGTCATAGGGAGGATGACGAGGACCGATGGCCTCAAGATAGGCATGAGGGTCCGCATGAAGGTGGACAGGCTCTACGAGGACGGGGAGAACGTCTACCTGACCTACTTCTTCGAGCCGGTGGATGGGGGTGAGCGGCAGTGACGGAGAGCGCGGTAGTGAGCGCGGCCATAAGCGACTGGGTGGAGGCCGGGAAGCCGGCCCCCACGGTCGAGGTCGTGGCCAGCGTCGCCCTCGAGGCCATGAGGAGGGTCGGCCTGAGGCCCGCGGACCTGGACGCCGTGATCTCGACTACGTCCGCAATGCCGTTCGGCCACCCCACATTCCTGACGACGCCCGCGCAGCACATGGGGCATCGGCTGGCGGGCAAGATGGGCTCGAACGGCCTCCAGGTGTTCAACGTGTCCGGCGCGTGCGCCAGCGCTGCCGCGGCATTCTCCATTGCCGACTCGATGATAAAGTCCGGGAAGGCCAAGAAGGTCCTGGTGGTCGGCTACGACAACTCGCCCAGGGGCTTCTACTTCTCATTCAACTCCTACCTCGACACCGACATGACCATAGGCTATCCGCTGAAGGTCGTCGGGGCGGTCAACCCCAGCTACTGGGCGATGTGGGCTAGGAGGAGGGCGTACGAGATGGGCAAGCCCGTGGAGGACATAAAGGAGCTGATGGCCATAATCAAGGAGGAGCTGAGCAAGAACGGTGCCCTGAACCCGCACGCGAGGTACAAGAGGGTCTTCACGGTCAAGGAGGTCATGGAGTCGCCGATAGTGGACGATCCGCTCCACCTGTACATGATATCGGCGGTGAGCAGCGGCGCGGGGGCGGTGCTCCTGGCCGACATGGACACCGCCAGGAGGCTCACAGACAAGCCGGTGAGGGTGGCCGCGTCTGCCGTGGGCGGCCCCCTGCACAACGAGCCCTCGCCCAGGCTGACCTACTTCGCCACGGCCGGAGGGAGGAGGGCCGGCAAGCCCTTCTACGAGTGGAGGAGGCCGATAGAGGACGCCTACAGGCAGGCCGGGATGGGAGCGGAGGACCTGGACTTCGCCGAGGTGCACGACACGAGCGCCTTCCACGTGATAAACTGGATAGATCAGATCATGGGATGGGAGCGCGAGGAGACCGACCGGCTGATAAGGGGGAGGGAGTTCGGCCGCGGCGGCAAGTTCCCCATCAACGCGAGCGGCGGCACCACGTCGTTCGGCGAGGCCGTCTACGCGCAGGCACTGATGGAGGTCTACGAGATATTCACCCAGCTCAGGGGCGAGGCCGGCGAGCGGCAGATAAGGAAGGAGATCAAGGTGGGCATGGCGACCGCCTACGGCGCGTACGGATCCTACGGCGCGATAATCTTGGAGAGGGCCTGGTGACGAGGTGAGCGGCGGACCCCGCCCCTTCTGGGGCGGGGTTATCGTATCCCGGCCCGGGCCATCCCTGCAACCTAAGAATAATTAGTCTACTAGTATGCGTGGGCGCGCCCTGGACTAACAAATATTAAGTCGCGCACCGGCGCCAGCCCCGTATCATGGTGGAGAGGGAGTGTTACAATCTGGACCACGGCGGCGTCGTGGTGGTGACCGTCAGGGACGGCAAGATAGTGCGCGTCCGGCCCCTCTACCTGAGGGACGACGACGCCCCGTCATGGAAGATCAAGGTCGGGGATCGCGTCTTCACGCCCCCGCGCCGCTCCAACGTGACCCAGTTCACGCTCTCCATCCGCAGGAGGGTCTACGCCAGCAACAGGGTGCTCTACCCCATGCTCAGGGAGGACTTCGACCCGGACAGGAAGGACAGGAGGACCGAGAACAGGGGCAAGTCCAAGTACGTCAGGATAAGCTGGAAGGAGGCCACCGAGATATTCGCGAAGGAGGTCAGGAGGATAAGGGAACAGTACGGCCCGGCCGCGATAGCCGTGATGATGAGCTCCCACCAGATGTGGGGATACCTCAACGCCAGCTACAGCGCCATGACCCGCTTCTGGAGCATCCTGGGCTACACCGAGGTCCTGAACAACTCCGACAGCTGGGAGGGCTGGTCCTGGGGCGCCACCCACGTCTGGGGCTTCTACTGGAGGCTCGGGCTCCCCGACCAGTACGACCTGCTCGACGACGCCCTCAAGAACTCCGAAATGATAGTGCTCTGGTCGGCCGACCCGGACGCCACGAACTCGACGTACGCGGGCTACGATTCCGTGACCGTGAGGCGCTGGCTCAAGGAGCTCGGGAAGGAGATAGTGGTGATAGACCCGTTCTGCAACTACACCGCCACGAGGTTCGCTGACAAGTGGATAGCCCCGAGGCCGGGCACGGACGCGGCGCTCGCCGCGGCCATAGCCTACGTCTGGATAAGCGAGGGGACGTACGACAAGGAATACGTGGAGACGCACACGGTGGGTTTCGAGAAGTGGGCGGACTACATAATGGGCAGGGAGGACGGGGTCCCGAAGACCCCGGAGTGGGCCGAGAGGATAACGGGCGTGCCGGCCCGCGAGATAAGGGCGCTCGCCAGGGAGTGGGCCAGGAAGAGGACGATGCTCGGCCCCGGGAACAGGGCTGGAATGGGCGGCGCGTGCCGCGCCCCCTACGGCCACGAGTGGGCCAGGATGATGGTCTACCTGCAGGCCATGCAGGGCCTCGGGAAGCCCGGCGTCAACTTCTGGTCGACGAACACCGCGATGCCGTCCTGGGAGGAGTTCAACTTCCCCGGGTACGTCAATGGCGGGATGAACGTGCCGGGGATAGCCAAGCAGGTCTACGTGAACCCGGTCAAGCAGAAGCTCCTCAGGACCCTCGTCCCGGACGCCCTGCTGACGGACAAGAGGCTCTCCTGGAGGGGCTTCGGGTTCAACCTGGGCTCGACCGAGCAGCAGTTCCAGCTGAACGTCTACCCGCTCCCGAAGCCCGACGGCGCGCCCATAAGGATGCTGTACCGCTTCGGCTCCGCCTACATCTGCACGATGCCCGAGGGCAACAAGTGGGTGAGGGCCTACAGGAGCCCCAAGCTGGAGTTCTTCGTGGTCCACACGCCGTGGTTCGAGGGGGAGGCCAAGTTCGCCGACCTCATACTCCCGGCGGCGACCAACCTCGAGAGGGAGGACATAGCCGAGTGGAACAACGGCGGAGGGGCGAGCGGCGCGATCCCGCACGGATCCAACTCGAACGCCCACAGGATAATCGTGTACATGCAGAAGTGCATAGAGCCGCTCGGGGAATCCAAGAGCGACTTCCACATCTTCCTGGAGCTGGCCCGCGCCCTTGGGATAGAGCAGGAGTACTCGGAGGGCGAGGACGTGGAGGGATGGCTCAGGAGGATTTACGAGTCTTCCGACATGAAGGGCGTGATGCCCTTCGAGGAATTCAAGCGCAGGGGGTACTACGTGGTGCCCGTGCCCGAGAACGACGTCTCGCACCGCTCGTTCGCCACCTTCTACGAGCTGGGGAGGGGCCTCGCCACCCCGACCGGAAAGATAGAGTTCGAGTCTAGGAGCCTCGCCAAGTTCGATCCAAAGGACCCGGAGAGGCCGCTGGTAGCGCACTACATACCCTCGTGGGAGGGGCCCGAGAGCCCCAGGGCTCAGAAGTACCCGCTGGTCCTGATCTCGCCGCACGTAAGGTTCAGCTTCCACTCGCAGCACGACGGGGAGAAGAACCCCTGGATAGAGGAGATACCGCACCATCGCATCTACAAGGACGGCCGCTACTGGTGGCCCCTCTGGATAAACCCGGCCGACGCCGCCAAGAGGGGGATAAGGGACGGGGACCTCGTGAAGGTGTACAACGACAGGGGGACCGTGGTATGCATAGCCAGGGTCTCGGAGAGGGTGCGCCCCGGCGTCGTGCACGCGTACCAGGCGTCCGCGATCTACGAGCCCGTCGGCGAGCCCGGCGACCCGAGCTCGCCCGACCTGGGAGGATGCGTCAACATTCTGAGCTCCCTCAGGTTCATGTCCAAGAACGCGCACGGGTTCGCGCCGGCCCACGCGCTGGTGGAGATCGAGAGGTGGGAGGGATCGAGATGACCCACTACGGGATGATAATAGACGTGGGCAGGTGCGTGGGTTGCTACAACTGCTTCATAGCCTGCAAGGACGAGTTCTGGGACAACGATTATCCCCCATACTCCAGGGCTCAGCCCGACCGCGGCCAGTATTGGATCAGGCTGAAGGAGAAGGAGAGGAACTTCCCCCAGATAGTCGTTAGGACGGACTTCGTCCCCATACCCTGCATGCACTGCAGGGACCCGCCCTGCCTCAAGGCGGCCAGGGACGGCGCGGTCTACGTGAGGGAGGACGGCATAGTGATGATAGATCCCGAGAAGTCGAGGGGGCAGAGGCAGATAGTGGACTCGTGCCCCTACGGGGTCATATACTGGAACGAGGAGCTCCAGATACCCCAGAAGTGCACGTTCTGCGCCCACCTGCTGGACCAGGGGCGGAAGCGGCCCAGGTGCGTCGAGGCGTGCCCCGCGGACGCTATGGTCTTCGGGGACCTCGACGATCCGGACAGCGAGCTGAGCAAGCTCTGGAGGAGCGCGGAGGTGCTCTCCCCGGAGCAGGCCAAGGGCGATCTGCTGGCGCCGCCAGGGTCCGATGAGCACGGCGTCTCAGTCAAATACTTGAGGCTCCCCAAGCCCATCGTGGGAGGCTCCGTGATCTTCGGCGACACCGGCGAGTGCGCCGAGGGCGTCAGGGTCACGGTGCGCGGTGGGGACGGGGTGGCGGCGGAGACCGTCACCAACGCGTTCGGCGACTTCATGGTGGAGGGGCTCAGGATGGGCGGGAAGTACGTCGTCAGGCTCGAGCATCCCGATTATCAACCCAAGGAGCTGGAGGTGACCGTGAACGGCGACGTCAACCTCGGCGAGGTGAGGCTGGACAGGAGGTGACGTGACACGTCCAAGCTAGTCTCATCGGAGTTCCAGAGTTGGGAGTCACTGTATTGGCCCGAGGGCGTGCCGAGGTACGTGGAGGTGGCGCTGCCCCCGCCCGATTCCATTATGAGGGGCAGGGACGGCTGGACCTACGAGTCGGGCAGCTACAGGCTCGGATGGGGGGACCTCGTGGGCCTGGCCTCCAAGCTCGGGCAGGCGCTCAGGGGGAGGTCAAGCTGCGTATCCATCCAGTCGGACGACCTGGCCGCGGGCCTGCTGGCGGAGCTTGCCGTGCTGTCGCGCACGGCATCGGTGGAGCTCGTGCGTGACGGCACGCCCTCGTGCCCCCTGAGGGCCTCGCTCACGGGCGGTCCCGGCAACCCCTCGCTATCCATAGCCGAGGGCGGCGCCGGCGGCTGGAACCCGCCCCAGGGATCCACTTACCTCTCGATATCCGCACATGGCGGCAGGCGCGCGGTGTACTCGGCCGAGGCGCTGTGGGGCGACGCGGTCTCGCTCGCAGCGTTCCTGGGCGTGAGGGGAAGTTCGCTCGCGGTCGTCGGATCGGCCGCCGGCGAGTTCGAGCTCTCGGCGGCCGCGCTGTCAATCTCGGCCGCCGACCACCTCTCGTACTCGCAGGCGGGCTCCCCGCCGGGCGACTACGGCGCCGCGTTCGTGGGGGCCTCGGCCATAGCCTCGATCGATGGCAAGCTAAGGAGGGGCCTGTCGTTCGTCGGCGTGGAGGGGCCCCTCGAGGCCGGCCTGAGCAGGAGCATGGAGAGGTCGCTGGGATCGCCTGTGCTGCAGATGTACGGCGTGTCCGGCAGGGGCATACTGTTCTCCAACCCCATCGGCTTCAACGTGCACGGCTCCTCCGGCATACCGATAACGAACGTGGAGGCGATGATCTCGGAGGTCCTGGAGGCCAGCTGGTACAGGGGAAGGCGCATGCTGGGGCCGGGGGAGGAGGGCGAGCTGGCCATAAGGGGCCCGTTCATAGACATAGGTTTCAACGCGGGCGACCCCAGGCAGCGCCGCATACAGGTGAGGGTGTCCGGCAGGAACCAGGAGTGGCTCGGGACAGGTATCATTGGCAGGATGGACGAGAACGGTTACCTGTACCCGGGCGGGAGGTCGTTCGTCTAGGGGGGCGATGGCCATGGATGTCCTCTTCGTCACCCTCCTCGTCCTGCACGTGGTAGCCGCGGCCGTCTGGGTGGGGGGCAACACAGTCATAGAGTTCGTCTTCCAGCGGGAGCTCAACGCGATAAACTCGTCGCAGGCCGGGCTCATATCCAAGAACGCGGAGAACGCGTTCACCTACATGGCATGGGGCGCGCTGGCCACCATGACCGTGACGGGCCTGCTGATGCTGTGGTTCCCGGAGATCGGGATACTGCCCGATCACATATACCAGCTGTTCACCGTGGACCCGAATAGCTGGCCCGTGGGGTACTCGGGGCCCTTCCTGTTCGCCAGCATGCTGCTGACGCTGGTCGCGCTGGTGAACGCCTCGCTGCTCACATGGTACTTCCCGCCCCGCCTGAAGCTCCAGAGGTACTCGGAGGATCCGATATTCCGCAGCAGGGTGCTGCTCTCGATGCAGGTGCAGAACAGGATCGCGATCACAATAGTGATATTGATGATCATCTATGCAACGCTCGTGGAGGCCCCCTCCCTCATGCACCCGGTGATGGTGACGCTCTCATGAGCCAGCCCGGCGTCGTGCTCCAGCTGGAGCCGATCGGCGGCGAGAGGCTCTACTTGGAGCTGGGCCCGAGGGAGCTGGAGGGGCTGGCGGCGTCCCTGGCGCACGTGCTGCGCGCCGCGGGGGTCGGCCGCGGGCATAGGCTGCTCGTCTACGACTTCAGCACGTCGCTCAGCACTCTGGCCCTGACCAGGGCGTACGCGCCGGGCCTCCCGGCCGGGGCGTGCGAGGAACTGGGTTGCTCGGTCCTCTCGCTCGACGGCCTCCCGGCGCTCGCCCCCCGCACGGCCTTCTTCTACAGGATGATGGAGCCCGAGGCGCTCATGGTGCGCCAGGATCTCTTGGACCCGCTGCGCGCCAGGCTGGGGAGCGGCGGCCTGGAATCCAATCCCAGGCTGCGCTCCCTCCTGATCGTGTCGCGCGAGGACGCGAGCCCGCCCCCGGCGGTCGGGCCTCGGGGCGCTTTCAGGCTGTACTCATGCGATCCAGCGCTCTTCCTGGCGCTCGTGGATCCCGCCGGCCGCGCCCACTACGATCGCGACCTTTACGATGTCGCGTGCGAGGACGGATACCTCTCGGTCAGGCCGCGCTTCGCGCCGGGCCTCGGGCCATCCCGGACGCTGCTCAGCTGCAGCCGCGCGGAGGTGAGCGCGGCCTGACGCTCCCGGACGGCGAGTACTACTCGGAGATCGAGGTGATGCCCCGCAGGGAGCTGGAGGAGCTGCAGCTCAGGATGCTCAGGGCCATCGTGCGCCGCGCGTACCACGAGTCGCCCTTCCACGGCAGGAGGCTGAGGGCCAGGGGCGTCGCGCCCGACGACGTGGACAGCTTCGACGACTTCAGGAGGATGGTGCCGATCTACACGAAGGACGACCTGAGGAGGGAGATGAGCGGCGACAACATGGACTGGATCCTGGGCGCCGAGCAGCCGATCTCCCTCTACTCCCTGACGTCGGGCACGACCGGCGTCAACACGGTGCTGGCGCTGAACTACGGCTTCCTGGACGAGATAGTCGAGCGCCTGTTCATGCGCCAGTTCTGGATGGCGAAGCTGAGGCCCGGGATGACCGCGTTCCAGGTGCTGGCGGGCTGGCACTTCCTCGGGCTGGCGACGAACATGGCCTTCTCCCGCATAGGCGTGAGGGCCGTCGCGCCCTGGGGGACCTCGATACACGACTACGTCGGGGAGTTCGTCGAGTCGCTCCTGCGCTGGAGGCCCGAGTACTTCGTGGGGATGCCGTGGATGGTCGATGCCATGATCGAGGAGGGCAGGAGGCGCGGCATCGATCCGGCGGAGCTCTTCAGGGGCGTCAAATACCTCCACCTGGCGGGGGAGCCCATAACCCCCGGCTACGCCAGGAAGCTCCTGGACGAGACGGGCGTCCGCGACGTGTTCGACGCCGGCGGGAGCGCGGACGGGATCTGGGGTGGCTCGGACTGCGAGCATCACAGCGGGATACATGCCTGGATGGACGTGAACTTCCTGGAGGTCGTGGACCCGAGGACGCTGGAGCCGCTCGACTACGGCGAGAGGGGCAGGTGGGTGTCGACCCTGCTGATCCCCGGGGGCCCCACCGTGCTCAGGTACCTGGGCGACGACCTGGTGAGCATAGAGAAGGAGAGGTGCGAGTGCGGCAGGACCCACTACTCAGTGCACATCTACGATCGCGTGGGGAACTCGTTCACGAGGAATGGCAGGCTCCTCACCCCCTACGACATCTCGCTCGCCCTCGAGGCCGTGTGCGGCCACAGGCTCTTCACGGTGCTGAACCCCGAGTCCTCGGGGGACACGATAAGGCTGCTCGTCGCCAGGGATGGCGACGACGACGGGTGCGAGGGGGCATCCGAGGAAATATATAGGGAGTTCCTCAGGAGGTTCGGCGTGGGGGTCGAAGTGAGGTGGGTTGACGTGAGGGAGCTGCCCTTCTCGCACAGGAAGCTGATCAGGGTCTACCGCGATGAGGGAGGCGATGCGGCGTGAGCGACTTCCCGCTCCTCCTGACGGCCCTCATGCTCAGGGTCTTCTTCCTGGTGCTGTTCGCCGGCGCCTACATCTGGTTCTCGGCCGCATTCCTCACCGGGATAGGCAGGGTACCTCCGCCCCAGAGGATCAGGATCACCAGGGCGGTGACCTCCCGCATGCTGCTGGTCACCTGGATCTTCCTCCTGTTCGCACTGGTAGGGGGCGCGCTGACAGCATACGTGACTGAGAGCGGCCTCATATCGGGGGCCACGAACCTCTCGGAGCTGATGGCGATCCTGAGCACGCCCCGGGGCATCATACTGGCGCTGGAGGTCGTGGTCACCCTCCTGATGATACTGCTCAATGCCGCAATCCAGCTGATATACCTGCCCCGGACTTCCGTGCCGATAGAGGAGCTGGAGTCGCCCACCAAGGGGTTCAAGTGGCTGAGCTCCAAGAACACCGGCAGGGCGCTCGCCGCAATAAGGGCGATATCCTACCTGAGCCTGGCTAACATAATTGTGGGCGCGATCGCGATAGTCCTGGGCGTACTATACTCCCACATATGATCATTTGTTTATAACTGATTTGACTATTTCCACGAATTCCTCATCGGTCACGTTCGATTTCTTCTCCTCGGCCCTCCTCTTCACCAGCCTCAGTATCTCGTCGACCTGCTCCTTCGTGGCGCTGATCCCGAGCTCGCCCAGCTTCCACTCTATCGTGTGGGAGCCCGACTTCTTCCCCAGCAGCACGCCGTGCCTGTTCCCGACCACTTCGGGCAGGTAGGCCTCGGATCCCAAGTGGTACTTTATCCAGCCGGCTATCGATATCCCGGCCTCCCTAGTGAAGACCCTGTCGCCCACCACCGGCTTGTTGGGGGCCAGCCTCACGCCGCTGTAGCGCTGCACGAGCTCCGAGAGCTCCTTCAGCCTCTCGAACTTCACGCGGACGCGCGCGCCGTAGAGCAGCTTGAGGGCCAGCGCCACCTCCTCGAAGCTGGCGTTGCCAGCCCTCTCCCCCAGCCCGTTCACGGACGTGTGGACCACCGAGGCGCCGTTCGCAAGCCCGGAGATCGCGGTGGCCACCGCGAGCCCGAAGTCGTTGTGGGTATGGACCTCGATCGTCTGGGGTATCGATCTCCTGATCACCGACACGAACTTGCCGTAGGCCTCGGGGGACGTGCACCCGAACGTGTCAGCCAGCACGACGGAATCGTGGTGGGCCGCGGCGTCCACCTCCCTGAACAGCCTGATCAGGAACTCCGGGTCCGCCCTGGTCGAGTCCACGCCGAAGAGCGCCACCCAGAGCCCATGCGCCTTCGCGTAGCTCACCACGTCGATGGACTTCTCTATCACCTGATCGTAGCTCCAGCCGAACTGCCTCAGCTTCGGTATGCCGACCGGCGCCTCCGTTATCACGCCCGACACGTCCGCCCTGAGCGCGGCGTCGACGTCCTCCCTCAGCATCCTTGAGAACGCTATCACCTTGGCGCTCAGCCCCAGGTGGGCTATCTCCCTGACGGCCTCGAAGTCCTCCTGCGACACCACGGGCATCCCCGCCTCTATCCTCTGGACACCCACCTCGTCCAGCCTCCTAGCTATCTCCACCTTCTCATCCTTCCTGAAGACGACGCCGGGCGTCTGCTCACCGTCCCTCAGCGTCACGTCGTGGAATACTACCTCGTCCGGGAAGTGCAGCCTCGAGAGCACCTCCCTGTCGTAGTTGAAGTGGCTCACCCAGTAATTGTCGCCAACCCATGGGCCCTTATCGAACGCGTCGCCCTCCAGCTCGAAGCCATCTGAGCGCAAGGGCGGAGTTCTCTGATCCATGGTCAAAGAAAACCTTTTACTGAGGGGTCCCTCGGAGCGCCATCACCGCAGCCGCGCGCCGCGTCGAGCGCGGCCTGCCTCCTCGGGAACGCGGCGTTGACCCGCTCCTCGCCTTAGAAGAACCGGCGCGGATAGTCGTGCTGTGCCCGGGTGACGAGCTTTATTCAAAATTATTATTTATCATCTGCGAGGCTCTTGCGCGATGTTCTTCGAGGACTTCGAGGTCGGGCGCGAGTACGAGACCTCGGGCAGGACCCTGACCGAGGCCGACATCGTGATATTCGCCTCGATGACCGGGGCTGTCAATCCGTTGTTCCTGGACGAGGAGTACGCGAAGCGCACGAGGTTCGGCGGGAGGATAGCTCCTGGCCTCCTGACGCTCAGCACTGTGCTGGGGCTCATATATCAGCTGCCGCAGGGCCTCTTCCTCGATGGATTCGTGGCGCTCCTCGAGGCCCGCGGCTCCTTCACGGCATCCGTAAGGGCGGGCGACACAATTCGTGCCAGGGCCAGGGTGTCCGATAAGAGGGAGGTCAGCGGCGGGAGGGGGCTGGTCACGATCTCCTATCAGGCTTTCAATCAGCGGGGGGAGAAGGTGTCGGAGGGGGACTTCCGCATAATGGTCACGAAGCGCCCGGGCGGCGCCTCCGCAGCCCCTCGACGGCGCTGGGCCGACTCCTCAGCTTAATTCTTAAATTCCGTATCACTCACCTTGGGGGCAATGAAGCTGGTCACTTACAGGAACCCGCTGACCATGGAGGATCGCTCGGGGATCCTGTACGGGGACTACGTGGTGGACCTGAACTCAGCCTACGCTGCCCTGCTTTACCGCGAGGGCATAACCGAGGGCGCATACAGGATAGCCGATGGCCTGGCGCCCACCAGCACCCTGGAGGTCCTCAGGGGCGGCCGGCGCTCGCTAGCCGCGGCGCGCGAGGTGCTGGACTTCGCGGCGCCGATTCTGAGCGAGGGGAGGTCTGTGGAGGGGCCTCGCGGCGAGCGGGCGTCCTTCAAGGTCTCCGAGGTCAGGCTCAGGGCCCCCCTTCGCCCGGGCAAGATAGTACACACCGCCGGCAACTTCAGGGAGCACGCGCGCGAGGCCCAGAAGGCCGGGTGGGAGTTCCCCATACCCCAGTGGATATCGTTCCTCAAGAATCCGGACGCCGTCATAGGGCCCGGCGATCAGGTGATCTACCCGAGCTACACGAAGGAGCTCGACTACGAGCTGGAGATGGGCATAGTGATAGGGAAGAAGTGCAAGGAGGTCACCCCCGAGGAGGCGGACGAGTGCATAGCCGGATACACGGTGTTCAATGACATAACTGCGAGGGACATACAGAGGATAGAGATGAAGAACGGCCTCCTCAACCTGGGGAAGAACATGGACACGTTCGCGATCCTTGGGCCCTGCATAGCCCTGAAGGACGAGGTGCCTGACCCGCATAAACTGAGGATGGAGTTCAGGGTCAACGGTGAGCCGAGGCAGCAGTCCGGCACATGGAACCTCTCGGTCACCGTGCAGGAGATAGTCTCCAGGTACTCCGTGTTCACCCTCTACCCCGGCGACGTGATATCCACGGGCACGGTGTCTGGCGTGGCCGCCTTCAGGGAGGACCCCTTCAAATACTACCTGAAGCCCGGCGACGTCATAGAGTCCGAGATAGAGCGCATAGGAGTCGTCAGGAACGAGGTCGTGGCCGGTCCGCCCGGCAGGATAAAGCCGCCGGTGAGCGAATCCAAGTGAAGGCGAGCCCGGGGCCGCTTTCTCTGCGGATTCTAATTCGGTTCTGAATTCTTTAATAATGCCTTCGGATTTTCAGCTATGAATGAGCGACCTGAGTGATCTCCTAGGCCTGGTAGGCCGGATGAAGATCTACGACCTGAGCCAATACTACTTCAATGGGATGCCGGTGCATCCCGAGGACCCCCCCTTCCACATGTGGATCTACAGGTATCACGAGAACACCGTGAAGATGTTCGAGAAGGTGGTGCCGGGGCTCGGGTTCGCCGACTCCATGGAGATAGTGATAACGAGCATGCACGCCGGCACGCACTTCGACTCGTTCTGCCACATGTCGAGGAACGGGCTCCTCAAGGACGGCGTCAGGGCCGCCGACATAGAGAGGTTCGATGGATACACGAAGTACGGGGTGGACGAGGCTCCCATATTCGTCAGGCGCGGGGTCCTGATAGACGTCCCCGCCTCGAAGGGGCTCGATATACTCCCGGAGCGCTACGCGATAACGCCCGATGACCTGGCCGCCGCCCTCAAGTGGGAGGGCGTGGAGCTGTCGAAGGGCGACGTCGCGCTGATAAGGACCGGGTACTCCAGGTTCTTCCAGAGCGATCCCGACGCCTACCTTCACAAGTTCGCGGGCATGTCCCCCGAGGCCACTCGCTGGATCGCCTCAAAGGGCCCCAGCCTGGTCGGCATCGATAACCTGGCGTTCGGGGTCCCGAAGCCGTTCGAGCAGCACCTGATACTGCTCGTCGACAATGGTATATATTTAACGAAGAGCCTTTACCTGGAGGATCTGGCCAGGGATCGCCAGTACGAGTCGCTGGTGGTGGTCGCGCCCCTCAAGATAAGGGGCGCCACTGGGAGCCTGATACGCCCCTTCGCGCTCGCGCCGCGCAGGCGAGATCGAACCCCGTCACACTTACCTGAATATATTGTTGTTATATTATCATTATCGAATGGAGATGATTATTTTTTAATAGTTGTAGCCCTTTAGGATCGCCCGTGAGCTGGCAGGGCGGCGTGATCCAGGAGCTCAGCCTGAGCAAGCTCCGCCCGGCGGGCTTCAATTTCCGCGTGGGGGGCGAGGACGATATAAACGAACTCGCGGCATCGATAGCGGAGAAGGGCCTCCTCCAGCCGCTCATAGTGAGGCCGAGGGACGATTACTACGAGGTCATAGCGGGCAACAGGAGGCTGGCCGCGCTGAGGATGCTCGGCAGGAGGAAGGCGCCGTGCATAGTGGTCGACGTCGACGACAAGTCGGCGTACGAGTTGGCTCTGGTCGAGAACCTCCAGAGGAGGAACCTGAACCCCATAGAGGAGGCGAGGGCATTCAAGCAGTACATCGAGGAGTACGGCTACGGCTCCGAGAGCGATCTCGCCAGGAAGATAGGGAAGAGCCAGGAGTACGTGAGCAGGAGGCTCCAGCTGCTCAAGCTCCCCCAGAGGGTCCAGGAGGAGATTATGCGCCGGCGCATAAGTCCCAGCATCGCGGCTGAGCTGGCCACGCTGGGCGATTCGCAGAGGATAGAGGAGCTAGCCCAGGAGATAATCGAGAAGGGACTGAAGCGCGAGCACGTGAGGCGCATGCTGAGGGACGAGAAGGGGAGCTGGAGGGTCGATGATCCGTACGAGCGCAGGAGGAGGAACGTCGACCGCGTGCTGGGCAGGTGCGTGACCGCGCTGAAGGTGGCGCTGGTCACCATAGATGACGCGATAGACGACGTCAAGGACGACTGGCTGCTCTACGAGATCCTCATGGAGCACCGCGCCCGCCTCCACGCCCAGATCGACGACATGATAAAGCTGAGGAGGCGCTTCCTGGAGGCCGACCAGATGCTGGTGAAGGGGGAGCCTTCGGTGCTCGGGGAAGCCCCCCGAGGCGCAGGGGGACCGAGCACCCACGTGCAGCACGTTAATATCGCGGTCCGATACATATTCCGGCAATGAGCTGGGGTTCGCTCGAGGAGGTCCCCGAGGAGGTCCCCCCCGAGGTTCACAGGAGGAACCTGACTCCCAACTGCAACAGGTTCGCTGGCCAGAAGATCCTGGTGACGGGCGCCGGCCGCGGCCTGGGGTCGAAGATAGCCCTGGCCTTCGCCGAGGACGGCGCGGACGTTGCGGTCCACTATCACGCGTCAGCCGAGGGCGCCGAGAAGGTAGCCGGCGAGATCAGGAGGATGGGCAGGGACTCCTTCACCGTGCAGGCCGACGTCGCTAAGTGGGACGACGTGAGGCGCATGGCGGACGAGGTCTGGAGGAGGTGGGGGAGGCTGGACATACTGATACATCAGGTCGGCGAGATGGTGACCGAGCAGATGAGCTGGAGGGAGATGAAGACCGAGGAGCAGGTCCGGAAGGCGATAGACGTCGACGCCCTTGGCAGCCTCTACGTCATACACGAGTTCGGAAGGAGGATGTACGACGTCCAGAAGTACGGGACCATAGTGGCGATGGCCTCCAACGTGCTCACGACCGGGAGCCCGAGGGCCCCGCAGTACGCCGCCGGCAAGTTCGGCGTCGTCGGCGTCGTCAAGTCCTACGCCAACGCGTTCGCGCCCTGGGTGAGGGTCAATGCGGTCGCCCCGGGCTACATAGAGACCGAGGCGACCAAGGCGAGGCCGGACTGGCCCAGGAGAAGGAAGTTCGTCCTGCAGAACACCCCCCTCAAGAGGATATGTCAGATAGAGGACGTGATACCGGTGATAAAGTTCCTGGCGTCGGGCGACTCGGGATTCATAACGGGCCACACGATATACATAGACGGCGGCTTCACGATGCCGCACTGAGGCCATCACCTACCCCTCCACCGTGGCTTCCGCTTCTCCAGGAAGGCCCTCACGCCCTCCTTCTGATCCTCGGTCGAGAAGCACTTGGAGAACAGCTCGGACTCCTCGCGCATCCCCTCCTCGAACGGCATCCTGAAGCTGGCGTTCAGGGCCCTCTTGGCGAACTTGAGCAGGAGCGGGCTCTTGGACCTCAGTTCGTCCAGGTACCTCTCAACGGTGGCCTGGAACTCGGACCTCGGCACGGCCTTGTTCACTATCCCCAGCTCCTCGGCCTCCTTGGCGGTGATCGCCCTGCCGGAGAACACGAGCTCCTTCGCCCTCTTTATGCCCACGTGCCTGGGCAGGCGCTGCGTCCCCCCGGCCCCGGGTATCAGGCCGACGTTCAGCTCGGTCTGCCCCAACAGCGCGTCCTCCACGGCTATCGCGATGTCGCTGGCTAGCACGAGCTCCAGCCCGCCCCCGAAGGCGTGGCCATTCACGGCCGCCAGCACGGGCTTCGAGAGCCCCTCGATCCTGTCCACCAGCCCCTTCGTCACGACCAAGTAGGAGCGCGCGGCGTCCTCATCCATCTCCAGGAACATCCTGAGGTCCGCGCCCGCGCAGAACGACTTGTCGCCAGCCCCAGTGATGACGACCGCCACGACCTCGGGATCCTCCTCGGCCTCACGGAGCGCGTCCAGCATCTCCTCCTTGGTCGCGACGTCGAGCGCGTTCCTGACTTCCGGGCGATTTATCGTTATCCAGGCCGCACGGTCCCTGACCTGATAGATTATGTTGGAGTAAGCCATTGCCGATGCGAGGCCGCGGGATCGATATGGGGATTTCTGTGCGCGGGGCTTCGCGCCAGAGAGCGGGGACCTTGGGGAAGCCCCGCCCGAGCGGGGGGAGGATGCGCGATCCTCCCGCGAGGTGACGGAGCCGCGCTCGACCACTTCAGATTTTTATAGTGCGCTCCCGTGGAACGCATCAGATGTCCGCGCTCGCCGTCGGGCAGGTCGAGCTGACCAAATATAAATGGGTTGGCGCGTCCGTGAAGAGGAAGGAGGACTCCGAGCTGATAAGGGGCCGGGGGACCTACACCGATGACGTCAGGCTGCCCGGTGCTGTCTACGTCGCCTTCGTAAGGAGCCCCTACGCCCACGCGCGGATAAAGCGCGTGGACGTGTCGCGCGCCCTCGCCCACCCGAAGGTGGTGGGCGTGCTGACGCCCGACGAGGCCGTCCCCCTGCCCTCCTGGATGGAGTTCCCCGGCATGAGGCAGGTCCCGCGCACGTCCCTCGCGGTGGGCAAGGTGAGGTTCCAGGGCGAGCCCGTGGTGGCGGTGGCCGCAACTGACAGGTACGCCGCCGAGGACGCCGCGCAGCTGGTCGAGGTGGAGTACGAGCCCCTCCCGGCCGTGGTCGACGCGGAGAGGGCGCTCGAGCCGGGGGCCCCCCTGCTCTACGAGGAGTGGGGGGACAACGTGATCTACCATGGCAAGGCTAAGTTCGGCGACGTCGAGGGATCCTTCTCCAGCGCCGACGTAGTGGTCGAGGGGACCCTCGTCAGCAACAGGCACTCGCCGACCCCGATTGAGCCCCGCGCGATAACCGCGCACTACGATCAGGCGAGGGGGATCCTCACGATATGGGCCACGACGCAGTTCCCTCACGTGCTCAAGACATACGTGTCGCAGGTCCTCGGGTTCCCCGAGGACAGGATAAAGGTGATAGCCAAGAGGGTCGGGGGCGGCTTCGGCCCCAAGTCGCACGTGTACCCGGACGATGTGGCGGTCCTGCAGCTCGCGCTCAAGCTGAGGAGGCCGGTCAAGTGGGTCGAGACCAGGACCGAGAACCTCCAGGTGACCGGGCACGCGAGGGACTGGAAGATATGGTACAGGGGCGCCTTCACGAAGGATGGGAAGCTGTTGGCGGTCTCGGTGAAGGGAATAGCGGACTTCGGTGTCTACGGCGCCTTCTGGACGGAGATACAGCCGGCGCTCGTGGCGCAGGCGCAGGTCCCGGGCCCATACAAGATGCGCGGGTTCGAGTTCGACCTGTATTGCGTGGCCACGAACAAGGCGCCCTACGCCGCCCACCGCGGGTTCGGGAGGCCCACCGGGGCACTGATCATGGAGAGGATAATGGACGCCGCGGCCCGCAGGCTGGGCCTGGATCCGGTCGAGATACGCAGGCGCAACCTGATAGGGCCGGATGAGATGCCCTACAGGCAGATAACGAATATAGTTTACGACAGCGGCAATTATCCGAGGGCCCTGGAGACCGCCCTGCGCTCGTTCGACTACTGGGGATGGAGGAAGCGCCAGGAGGAGCTGAGGAGGCAGGGTAGGTACATCGGAATAGGCGTGTCGACGTATGTCGAGTACTCCGCGCCCTCCTCCAAGAGGCTGTCCGAGGGCCTGGGGTGGAAGGTCGGCGGGTACGACATGGTCAGGCTCAGGGTGGAGCCCACGGGCAAGGTGAAGTTCTTCACTGGCCAGTCCACGCAGGGGATGAGCCACGAGACCATATTCGCGCAGATAGTCGCCGAGGAGCTCCAGGTCCACGTGGACGACGTGACGGTCGTGGAGGGGGACACGGACGACACCCCCTACAGCTATGGCGCCTGGGCCAGCAGGGCCACTGTGGTCGTGGGCGGGGCCGCGGTGAAGGCCGCCAGGATGATTAGGGAGAAGATGACGAAGATAGCCGCGTTCAACCTGGGGGTGAACCCCGGGGACGTCGACCTGGCGCGCGGCTGGTTCTACGTGAGGTCGAACCCCTCGGCCAGGATCTCATTCCGGGAGGTGGCCAGGATAGCGTACCAGGAGGTTCACAGGATACCCATGGACTTGGAGCCGGGACTGGAGGTCGTGACGACGTACGAGCCCCAGGTCTACACGACCACTAGCCACGCCTGGCACTTCGTGGTGGTGGAGGTGGACCCCGAGACCGGGAAGGTGGACTTACTGAAGTACTACGTCCTGGAGGACGCCGGGATAGCCGTGAACCCTATGACGATGCACGGCCAGACGCACGGCGCAGTCGCGCATGAGATCGGCGGCACCATGTACGAGGAGCTCCGCTACGATGAGAACGGCAACCTCCTCAACTCCACGTTCGTGGACTACCTGGTCCCGACGGCCCTGGAGATCCCGAACATAGAGGTCGAGCACATAGAGACGCCCAGCCCACAGCTTGGCGGCTGGAAGGGGATGGGCGAGGGCGGGAGCATAGGCGCCCCGGCGGCGCTCTTCAGCGCCATAGAGGATGCGCTCAGCCCGCTAGGCGTGAAGCTTGACCGCGCCCCCCTGAACCCGGAGAACATATTGCGCGCGATCAAATCGGCCCAGGGCGCCATCCGGCGGTGAGGGGAGCCGATGGATGGCCGCTTCAGGGCCACCGTCTCCTTCGACGACACCGACTGCACCGGGAGGGTGCACTTCTCCAAGTACGCGATCTGGATAGATCGCGCGATACAGGACTTCTTCAGGGCGGCCGGCTTCAGGTTCCTGGGGAACGGCGCGCTGCTCCACGAGTCCCGCGGCGAGGTGGTCGCGTTCGCGATAGGGGAGTACTGGACTAGGATGGATAGGCCGCTAGCGCTCGGCAGCCAGATAGAGGCGGTCGCGCGCCCCTCCGAGGTGAGGCCCCGCCGCGTGTCGTTCGAGGGCCTCGTGATCGACGTGTCCGACGGCGCGACGGTCGCGCGCGGCCGCATAACGATGGTGCACATAGATCCCTCCACCGGCGGCTCCCGCGAGATCCCCGAGTGGCTGAGGTCCATACTCACTGGCCGAAAATATTAATGGGCGCCGAGGCGCTGGCGCGCCAAAATGGACTTCAACGAGTCGGACGAGCATGCCCTGCTGAGGAAGGAGATCGCGGATCTCGTGAGGCAGTTCCCCCGCGAGTACTGGCGCAAGAAGGACGTGTCGGAGGAGTTCCCCCAGGAGTACTGGGACGCGCTCGCGAGCCACGGGTGGCTGGGGCTCCTGGTCCCGGAGGAGTACGGCGGCGCCGGCCTCAACATGTACGAGGCCCACCTCGCGATTTACGAGGCCTCCAGGAACGGCGCCGGGGTCCCGGGCGGCGACCTGCTCATGAGGACCTACATGTTCGGGAGCTACCCGATAAGGCAGTTCGGCAGCGCCTACCTGAAGGAGAAATGGCTGCCCAGGATAGCCGAGGGGAGGGCGCTGTTCAGCATAGGGCACACGGAGCCCGTGGCGGGCGTCAACACGTTCGATATAGAGACCTACGCGGAGCGCAGGGCCGGCGAGTACGTGATCAACGGGCAGAAGATATGGATGACGCTGGCGCACAGGGCTGACGCGATACTCCTGGTGGCCAGGACTAAGAGGAAGGAGGAGGTCGCGAACAAGAGCGATGGGCTCACGCTCTTCGTGATCGACACGCGTGAGTCGAAGATAAGGACGGCGAAGCTACCAGCCTCCGTGATGAGGCCTCTCGGCGAGAACGTCGTCTACTTTGAGGACGTGAGGGTGCCCGAGGAGAACGTGCTGGGCGAGGTCGACAAGGGGTGGCGCTACCTGACCAGCGTGTTCAATGCGGAGCGCCTGGGCACGGCATCCGTCGCCGCCGGGGCCGCGGAGTACGTGCTCGACCTGGCGGTGGAGTACGCTAAGACGAGGAGCGTGTTCGGCAGGCCCATAGGCTCCAACCAGGCGGTGAGCTTCCCGCTGGCCGAGATCAAGATCTACCTCGAGGCGGCCAAGCTCATGCTCCAGAAGGCCGCGTGGCGCTTCGACAGGGGGGAGGACCCGTCGGTGGAGGGGAATATGGCCGCGTACATAGCCGCCGAGGCCGCCTGGAGGGCCGCCGACCAGGCGGTCCAGACCTTCGGCGGCCTTGGATTCTCGGTCGAGATGGACGTGGAGCGCTACTACAGGGACCTGCGCCTGTTCAGGACAGCCCCCGTGCCCAAGGAGATGGTCTTCAATTTCATCAGCAGGCGCGTCCTGGGACTTCCTAGGACATTCCGAGATTCAAGGGCGCGGATTCAACTTTAAATAACTCCTGGGGCGCTTCGAGCCGAATTGCGTCCTGCTCCGTTCGAGTACTATGCGCCCACGAGCCTCGAGGAGGCGCTGAGACTCCTCAGCGAGAAGGAGGGGGCGAAGCTCCTGGCCGGCGGGCAGAGCCTGCTGGCGCTCATGAAGCTGAGGCTGCTGGCCCCCACCGCGCTGATAGACCTCAACAGGATACGCGAGCTGCGCTACATAAAGGAGGAGGACGGGTGGCTGCTCATAGGGGCCATGACCATATACGACGAGCTCGAGCAATCCCCCCTGATAAGGGAGCGCTACCCGGCGCTCCACGAGGCGCTCTACAGGCTGGGCGATCAGCAGGTCAGGAACAGGGGGACCATCGGCGGGAGCCTCGCGCACGCGGATCCGTCGGCCAACCTCCCGCCGGTCATGGTGGCGCTCAAGGCGCAGATGGTCGCGGCGCGCGCGGGGGGCGGCAGGAGGGTCATACAGGCCGACGAATTCTTCGTCGACGCGTTCACGACCGCGCTGGAGCCCGATAAGGAGGCGCTGGTCGAGGTTAGGCTGCCCCCCTGGCCCAGGGGAAGCGGCGGTGCCTACATGAAGCTGTCGAAGAGGGAGATAGATTTCTCGATAGTGGAGGTCGCGGTTCAGATGACGGTGGGCGACGATGGGGGCGTGAAGGAGGCGCGCGTGGTGCTCGGATCGGTGGCGCCGAAGCCCTACAGGGCGGTGGGCGCCGAGGAGGTCCTGGCGGGCGCGAAGGTGGACGAGGGGCTGGCCGCCAGGGCGGCCGAGGCAGGGACCCGCGACCTGGAGCCGCCATCGGACGTCCAGGCCTCCAGCTGGTACAGGAAGGAGGTCTCCAGGGTCCTCGTCAAGAGGGCGATCCTGAAGGCATATGCTCGCGCGAGGGGGATGGAGCAATGAGCCAGGAGCTGAGGCACATCAGGGTGAAGGTCAACGGCCAGTGGTACGAGGCCGACGTGGAGCCCAGGATGCTGCTCGTAGATCTGCTCCGCGACGTCCTGGGGTTCACTGGGGTTCACATAGGGTGCGACACGGGCCACTGCGGCGCCTGCACGGTGATAATGGACGGGAGGAGCGTCAAGTCCTGCATGGTGCTGGCGGTGCAGGCGGACGGCTCGGAGATAATGACGGTCGAGGGGATGGAGAAGGATGGCCAGCTCCACCCGCTCCAGGAGGCCTTCTGGGAGAACCACGCGCTGCAGTGCGGCTACTGCACGCCCGGACAGCTGATGTCCGCGTACTTCCTGCTGAGCAGGAACCCCAATCCGAGCGAGGAGGAGATAAGGAAGGCGATAGAGGGCAACCTGTGCAGGTGCACGGGATACGTCAATATTGTGAAGGCGATAAAGGCCGCCGCCCTCAAGATGTCGAGCTCCAAGGCGGGTTGATGGCGGATGTCCAAGGCCCCTCCGGAGATTATTTCACTGTACACGCAGGATAGCAGCGCCCTGACCCTCAAGTGGCTCGGGAAGCCCCTGAAGCCGAAGGAGGACTACCGCCTGGTGAGGGGGAGGGGCACATTCGTCGACGACGTCCAGCTGCCGCGCATGACGTACATGGCGTTCCTCAGGAGTCCTTACAGCCACGCCCGGATAAAGAGGATAGACGTCTCCAGGGCAAAATCGATGCCCGGGGTCCTCCTCGTCTGGACGGGCGACGACATAAAGAAGCGCATGAGGCCCCTTCCGCAGGCCACGCCTCCCCCGGCGAGGAACGCCATCGACTATCCGCTGGCGGTGGATAAGGTCAGGTTCCAGGGGGAACCCGTCGCGATGGTCGTGGCGGAGAGCCGCTACATCGCCGAGGACGCGGTGAACCAGATAGATGTCGACTACGAGCCCCTCCCGGCCGTGGTCGACGCGGAGAGGGCGCTCGAGCCGGGGGCCCCCCTGGTGCACGAGGAGGTGGGGACCAACCTCATAGCGCACGTGCACTACAAATGGGGCGACGTGGACTACTACTTCCAGCACGCCGACCTGGTAGTGGAGGCGAAGTTCCACTACCACAGGTTCACGGGGGCGCCGCTCGAGACCAACGCGGTGGTCGCGGACTACGATGAGCGCGCGGACGTGATGACGATATACTGCAACAACCAGGCGCCCATGGAGTGGCTCCCGCAGCTCTCGGCCGGGCTCAACATGCCGTATCCCAAGCTGAGGGTCGTGACCAGGGACATAGGTGGGGGCTTCGGCACCAAGCTGATCAACTACGTGTACATGATCCTGGCGGCGCTCGCCTCGAAGGAGCTCAAGAGGCCCGTCAAGTACATGGAGACCAGGACCGAGAACCTCCAGGCGGCGGCCCACAACGCGGAGAGGACGTGCACAGTGAGCGCGGCCGTCAGGAAGGACGGGACGGTGCTGGCGCTCAGGATGAGGTGCGTGGATGACGACGGCGCGTACTCCAGGCACGAGCCTGCGGGCATGACCGTCTGGGCGCAGGTCTCGACCGGCATGTACAAGATAAGGGCGCTCGAGAACGATTACTACGCGGTGTTCACCAACAAGTGCCCCTCCACCTCGATACGCGGGTTCTCCAGGGCGCCCCATCTGTTCATGATAGAGAGGATCATGGACAGGATAGCCAGGAAGCTGGGCATGGACCCGGCCGAGATTAGGATGAAGAACCTGGTAGGGCCGGAGGAAATGCCGTACATGACGCCCAGCGGCGGCATCTACGACAGCGGCAACTGGCCGGAGGGCCTCAGGAGGGCACTGGAGGCCGCGGACTACTGGGGATGGAGGAAGCGCCAGGAGGAGCTGAGGAGGCAGGGGAGGATAATAGGCGTGGGGGTCGTGGTCGGCTCCGACTCCGCGGGGCCCAACATGGCGCAGGTCAAGATGTACAATCCGGGGCTGCCCTACACCGGCGGGACCGAGGGCGCGCTCGTGCAGATGACCCCGGACGGCAAGGTCAGGGTGATCCTGGGGAGCTCCCCGCAGGGAATGGGCCACGAGACCACGGCGGCGCAGGTGGTCGCGGACGTCCTCGACATAAGCTACGACGACATCTACGTGCAGACGGGGTTCGACTCGTTCTCCTCGGTCTACACCATGCACTCAGGCACCTACGGCAGCAGGTTCGCCCCGATAGGCCTCTCGGCGGTCTACCTGGCGGCGGCCAGGCTGAAGGAGAAGCTGGCCAAGATGGCCGCGTACCTCCTCAAGTGCCCGGAGGGCGACGTCGTGATCGAGAACGGCGCCGCCCGCTGCGCCAAGGACCCCCAGAGGTCCATGGAGCTCAGGAGGATCGCGAGGATAGCGTACGGCAACGTCAACGAGCTGCCGCCCGGCATGGAGCCCGGCCTGTACTCGCTCGCTATATTCAGGCCGCCCTTCCAGAACCCGGACGAGAACAGGAGGGCCAACCTGGCCCTGACCTACTCCTACAACGTCCACGTGGTCGTCGTGGAGATAGATCCCGAGACCGGGATGCCCAAGATACTCAGCTACACCGCGCTAGAGGACTCCGGCAGGATCGTGAACCCGCTGATAGTGGATGGCCAGGTGCACGGCGCGATCGCCCATGGCGTGGCCGAGGCCCTCTATGAGAAGTATCACTACGACGAGGACGGCAACCTCCTCAACCCCACGTTCGTGGACTACCTGGCCCCGACGGCCCTGGAGATCCCGGACATGAAGGTCATCCACATGGAGACGCCCAGCCCGTTCACGCCGACGGGCGCCAAGGGGATGGGGGAGGGAGGCGGCACCGCGGTCCAGGCGGTGATCAGCGCCGTGGAGGACGCCCTGGCCCCCCTGGGCGGGGAGCTGGGGGAGAGCCACGCCGATCCCGAGACGATATTACGTATATTAAAGGGAGCCGCGCGCGGCAAGTCGGAGGTGTGATGCGATGCCCCAGTTCAAGGGCTCGGAGGTGATAAGCGCCCCCAGGCAGGCCGTCTGGGACTTCCTGACCGATCCCCAGAGGGTCGGAGGATGCGTGCCCGGCCTCAAGTCGCTCCAGGTCGTGGACAGCGATCACTTCAACGCGGAGGTGCAGGTGGGCATAGGCATACTGAGGGGCACCGTGAAGGTGAAGTACGAGGTCGTCGAGAAGGTCCCCCCGGAGAGGATCGCGATGAGGATGGACGGCAGCGGCGTCGGGAGCAAGGCCCTGATCAACGCCACGGTGGAGCTGAAGGAGGCGCAGCAGGGGACCCAGCTGGACTGGGTCGCGGACGTCACGGTCTCGGGGACGCTCGCGGGCCTCGGCGCCCGCTACCTGAACGACATAGCCTTCAAGACGGTCTCCGACATCTTCAAGTGCACGAAGGAGAAGTTGAGCAAATAAAATTAAAATAAAAATTTATTTACCCTGGAACTTCGGCTGCCTCTTCTCGTAGAAGAAGGCCCTTATTCCCTCCTTCAGGTCATCCGTGTAGAACAGCAGGAGGTTCTCCTTCAGCTGATACTCGGTTCCCTCGTCTATCGGCATCTCGCTGCCCAGGTTGACGGCGACCTTCGCGGCGCCGACGGCGAGCGGCGCGTTCTTGATTATCTTCCTCACGAGCTCCATGGTCTTTTCCATCAGCTGCTCGTGCGGGACCACGAGGTTGACGAACCCGAGCCTGTAGCCCTCCTCCGCCGATATCCACTCGCCGGTGAAGAGCAGGTACTTCGCCCAGTACTTGCTGATCACGCGGGGCAGCCTTATCGTGATCCCCGCGCCCGGCATTATCCCGATGCCGGTCTCCGGCAGCCCGAACTTCGCCTGGTTGCTCGCTACGACCAGGTCGACGGCCTGTATCGTCTCTATGTTGCAGTACCCATTCACCGCCGCTATTATCGGCTTCCTCATCTTCTCCATGAAGCGCCATATCTCTAGGTTGAACCTGTTGAACTTCTCTATCTCATAATACTTCCCGGCCTCGACGTTGGCGAGGAACTCCTTCGCGTCGCCCCCGGAGCTGAACGCCTTGCCGGCGCCCGTTATCACGACGGCCCACACGTCGCGGTCGTCGGCGGCCTTCTTCAGCGCCTCGTAGAACTCCTGGAGCATCGCCACGTTGAACGCGTTGCGCGCCTCGTCCCTGTTCAGCGTTATAATGGCCACGTGGTCCTCCGGCCTCTTCTCATATAGGACGAGCGGCTTCTGAGACATGCATCATCACTCGATGGGGTCCCCCGCATACAAGTTAATATACCTTCAACGATCCCGCAACATATAATGAGCGCCGACGTCGCGATAATCGGAATTGGCGAGACCCCCTACAGTCGCGCCAGGGCCGATAGGGGCGAGGTCGTCATGAGCGCCGAGCAGTACGCCTCCTGGGCCGTCTCCCTGGCCTTGGAGGACGCGGGCCTCAGCAAGGGGGACCTGGATGGGCAGGGGCTGGCCGTGGCCGGGACCGAATGGCCGCACAGCGAGATATGGTCCGCCGAGGTCGTCCAGAACCTCGGATTCAGGCCCAAGTTGCTCCTGAGGGGCGACTTCGGGGGCAACAACGCCGTCGAGTTGGCGGTGCAGGCGGCGGCCGCGATAAGGTCCGGGCTGGTCGACTACGTGCTGCTCCTGGGGGCCGACTCCCCCATGACGCCCTTCGGGACCCAGACCGCCAGGAGCTGGAGGTACGACATAGACTACATGAGGCCCTTCGGCCTCATGGGATTCGTGACCCTGGCGGGCCTCATGATGAGCAGGCACATGAGCGCGTACGGCACGAAGGCGGAGCACTTCGGCAAGATAGCCGTGACCCAGAGGGAGCACGCGAGGCTCAATCCCAACGCGTACGTCAAGGCGCCGCTGACCATGGAGGACTACCTGAAGTCGCGCATGCTCTCGGACCCGCTCAGGCTCCTGGACTCGGTCATGTTCGTGAACGGCGGGCTGGCCGTCATAATGACCAGCCGCGAGAGGGCATCCAGGGCCCCGAAGCGCCCGATCTACCTGCTCGGATACGGGCTGGCCCACAACTACGCGGAGGGCGACCCGGCGATGCCCGATATAACTACCACCGGCGTCAAGCTCGCGGCCCGCGACGCGCTGGGCATGGCCGGGAAGTCCCCCGGGTCCCTGGACTTCCTCCAGCTCTACGACGACTTCACGGGCGCAGTGCTGATGCAGATCGAGGACATAGGCTTCTGCGCGAAGGGGGAGGGCGGAAGGTTCCTGGAGGGGACGGACATATCGTACAAGGGGGACCTCCCCGTGAACACGGGCGGCGGGCTCCTCTCGAACGGCCAGCCGGGGATGGCGGCGGGCTTCGTTCACCTGGTGGAGGCGGTCAGGCAGCTCAGGGGCGAGGCGACCGGCAGGCAGGTGAGCGACGCCAGGATGGGCCTGGTGAGCGGGCTCGGCGGCCTCGCCTACGGCAACAACTTGGCGAACGCGGGCGCGCTCGTGCTGGGGGTGATGCGAGATGTCGGAGAGGCAGCCCGAGAAGCCCCTGCCCGAGGTGACGCCGCTCAACAAGCCGTTCTGGGACGCCGCGGCCCGCCACGAGTTCGTGGTCCAGCGCTGCCGGAGGTGCGGCCGCTTCATATGGTATCCCCGGGGGTCCTGCCCCTACTGCGGCTCGCGCGACCTCGAGTGGACGAGGCCGAGGGAGACAGGCACCGTCTACGCGTCCACGATAGCCAGGGTGGTGGTGGGGAACTCGCCAGCTTGGGAGAAGGAGATGCCCTACGCCGTGGCGATAGTCGACATGGACGACGGCTTCAGGATCTACGGCCGCGTCCTGGGGATCAGGCCGGAGGAGGTGCGCCCCGGCCTGCGCGTGCGCATAGACTTCGAGGACCTGGCGAGCGGCGTGGCGGTGCCGGTGTTCCGCCCGCTGGGGCGAGCTCCCGATCCGTAAACCATAGTTTTTATATACCACTGTTATCTCTAGTTAAGATCAATGGTCAATATATCGGTGTTCATCGATGTCAATGCCCGCTACTGGCCCCGCAAGGCGGTGGCGGTGTTCCCCGATAGGGGCAAGCAATACACGTACCCGGAGCTGCTCTCGGAGATCAACCGCTTCTCCAACGCCCTGAGATCGCTCGGCGTGCGCAGGGGGGACAGGGTGGCGATCTACATGCCCAACGCGCCCGAGACGCTGATAGCCTTCCTGGGGACCTGGAGGGCGGGGGCCGTGGCGGTCCCCATGAACGTCGTGCTCAGGGACTACGAGGTGAGGCACCTGCTCAACGACTCGGGGGCATCCGTCGTGGTCACGAACTCCCAGGGCTACGAGGTCATCAGGAACCTGCGGGGCTCGATTCCAGAGGTCAGCGTGATACTGACGGATGGCGGGGCCAGCGGGGATGGGGTCCACTCCTGGGCGGACCTCATGGCGTCATCGCGGGACTCCGGCAGGGCCGAGAACTGCGAGCCGGAGTGCCTGGCCCAGCTCCAGTACACGTCGGGCACGACCGGCCTCCCGAAGGGCGCCATGCTCACGCACTGCAACTGGATAGCGGCGTTCGACTCGGAGCGCTGGGCCCTCGGCCTGACGGATAGGGACGTCATGCTCTACATATATCCGATGGTCCACGTGGGGTTCAGCTGGGCCCTGACGGCCCTCAAGTACGGCGCCACAGTGATCTTCATGGAGAGGTACTCGATGGAGAAGTACCTGAGGTACGCCGCGGAGTACGGCGCCACCGTTCTATGCTCGATGCCGCCCGTCATGACCGACATGGTCAATGGCCCCAGCGGGATCGAGGAGTACTTCAGGGCCGCGCGCGTCGTCGTGACCGGCGGCGCGCCCACCCCCGAGCCGATATGGAAGAAGTGGGTATCGCGCTTCGGCATCCCGGTGCTCAACGCCTACGGCCTCTCGGAGACGATAGTAGTGGGGTCCGCCCCCGGCACGGTGCCGGGGTGGGAGCACCTGAGCAAGGGCTACAGATCCGTCGGCGCCCCCATAGGGTACGCCGAGGTGAAGATAGTGGACCCGGACGATCCCTCAAGGGAGCTGGGCCCCGGGGAGACCGGCGAGATAGCCCTGAGGGGGCCGGCGGTGGCCAAGGGCTACTGGAGGAACGAGGAGGCCACGCGCGAGTCCTTCATGCCGGACGGGTGGTTCCTGACGGGCGACATAGGGTTCCTGGACGAGGACGGCGTGCTCTACGTAACGGACAGGAAGAAAGACATGATAGTGATGTCGGGCTTCAAGATCTATCCGGCCGAGGTGGAGTCGATACTGCTCCAGAACCCCAAGATACTGGAGGCGGCGGTCTTCGCCAGGTACGATGAGAGGAGGGGGGAGGTCCCAGTGGCCGCCATCGTGCTGAGGCCTGGCGAGAGGGCGACTAAGGAGGAGATCCTGGAGTGGGCGAGGCAGCACATGGCGAGCTACAAGGTCCCGCGCGACATCGTGTTCCTGGAGGAGTTGCCCAAGATGGGCGGATGGAAGATCCTCAGGAGGGTCCTGAGGGAGAAGTTCGGTAACTTCCCGTCCGGCGGCGCGGATGACGGATCCTCCAGGGAGGGGGCTCAGATCGCGAGGACGCAGCAACCGGGCCGAGCAACAATGAATAAATTTATTATGGCGTAACAGGATTCTATAGAGTGGCTTGCCCTTCAGGCCTTCTAAGGTGATCCTGCCCGCGACGCGCGAGGAGGCCTCCGAGAGCCTGGAGGCCCTCGGGGGCGGCGCCGCCATAATCGCGGGCGGCACGATGCTCTTCAGGCTGCGCGACAGCGGGCTCCTGGACCACGTCGAGGCACTGGTTGACCTGTCCAGGCTGGGGCTGAGCTACGTGAGGGGGGATGCCGTGGTGGCGATCGGCTCCTACACGCCGCTCTCCGATGTATACAGGTGGATAGCGTCGGACCCGCGCAGGGGCCGCGCCCTGGGCGCGCTGGCCGACGCCATAATGTCGATGCCGGGGTGGCAGATCCGCAACATGGCCACGGTGGGCGGGAGCGCCAGCATCGGCATGCCCCAGTCGGACATTGCTACATCGCTCCTCGCGCTCGGGGCGCGCGCGAGGATCTCGGGCCCCTCGGGCGAGAGGGTGGTCGATCTCAGGGATTACATGGCCGGCCCCCTGTCGCCCTCGCTGGGGAGCGGCGAGTTCCTGAGCGAGCTGGTGATCGAGCAACCCATCGGCGCTTCGGCGCACGAGAAGTTCGTCGTGAGCGACATAGATCATCCCATAGCGAGCGCGTCCGCGCATCTGGCGCTTGCGGACGATGGCTCCGTGGCGAGCGCGCGCATAGCGCTCGGCGGGGGATTGAGGAGGAGCGTCGTCCTGGAGTCACCGCGGGCCCTCGTGGGGAGGGTCCCGGACGAGGGGGTCCTGGAGGAGATCCAGGGGCTGGCGCGCGACTCGGTCGACCCCCTGGACGACTTCGCCGCGTCGGCGGAGTACAGGAGGCACCTCGCGGGCGTCATGGCCAGGAGGGCGGTCGCCAGGGCCTACGCCAGGGCCGGGGGGTCAGCGAGATGAAGCTCAGGTTCACGCTGAACGGCTCAGCGGTGGAGCTGGACGCCGAGCCCTGGGAGAGCCTGTTCGACGTCCTCCGGAACAGGCTCGGCATCAAGAGCGTGAAGACGGCGCTCTGCGAGGGCTCGTGCTCCGCGTGCGGCGCCTGCACGGTCCTCCTGGACGGGAGGCCCATCTACTCCGTCATGACCCCCGCATACCGCGCGGACGGGCGCTCGATAACGACGCTGGAGGGGCTCTCCAGGGGCGGGGAGCTGCACCCGCTGCAGAGCGCCTTCATAGAGGCGGGCGCCGTCCAGTGCGGGTTCTGCACGCCCGGCATGATATTGGCAGCTAAGGCGTACCTGGACGGCGGGGGCGGGCCCGATGAGGGCGGGATCAGGGAGGCCATCAGGGGGAACCTGTGCAGGTGCACCGGGTACGTCAAGATAATCGAAGCGATCCGCAGGGCGGCCGAGGCCTCGGGGGGCGGGAAACCATGACGTCTGTCGAGCTGGTCGGGAGGGAATTCTCGGTCATAGGATCCCGCGTCCCGAAGTACGATGCCCTGGAGAAGGTCCTGGGCGAGGCGCGCTATCTGCTGGACCTGGAGATGCCCGGCATGCTGCACGCGAAGATCCTGAGGAGCAGCCACCCGCACGCCAGGCTGCTCTCGATCGACGCGTCCGAGGCGGCGCGCATGCCCGGCGTGGTGGACGTCATAACGGCGAGGGACGTGAGGCTCAACAACCTGGGGTACCTGAAGGACAATCCCCCCCTCAAGTGGGGGAAGGTCAGGAGCGTCCGCGACGAGATAGCGGCGGTCGCCGCCGTCGACCCGGAGACGGCGTCCGAGGCGCTGCAGGCGATAGATGTGAAGTACGAGCCGCTGCCCCCGGTCACGGACCCCGTGGCGGCGCTGGAGCCGGGGGCCCCGCTCGTCCACGAGGAGCTCGGGACGAACCGCGTCAACCTGGACTTCGGCCTCTCCTACGGCGACGTCGAGGCCGCATTCCAGCGCGCGGACGTCGTCGTGGAGGGGACGTACAGGACGCAGTACGTCGCGCACAACCCGGGCGACACCATGGGGGCTCTGGCCTGGGTGGACGCGCAGGGCACCCTGAACGTCTACACGAACACGCAGGCGCCGTTCCTCTACCAGCGCTGGCTGGCCGAGTCGCTGGGGATACCGGCCCACAGGGTCAGGGTGATCCAGCCCCACATAGGGGGCGCCTTCGGGAGGAACCTGGACGTGTATCCGCACGACGTGATAACGGCGGCCCTAGCCATGAGGACCAGGAGGCCAGTGAAGCTCCTGTTCACGCGCTCGGAGGAGCTCCAGAACGCGCCCACGAAGCAGCCGCTGATAGCGAGGGTTCGCCAGGGGGCCACGAGGGACGGCAGGCTGGTCGCCAGGGAGGTAGACGCGATACTGGATGCCGGCGCGTACGTGGGATGGGGCGTGTTCGACGCCAGGGTCATGCAGTACACGGTCACCGGGCTCTACTCGGTCCCCGCCGTCAGGTTCAGGACGACGGTGGTCTACACGAACAACCCGAGCACCGCCGCTATGAGGAGCGCCGGGAACTCCCAGATCACGTTCGCGGTCGAGAGCAACATGGACGAGCTGGCGGAGAGGCTGGGGATGGATCCCGTGGAGTTCAGGCTCCTCAACGCGAACAGGCCGAACACCGTGACGCCGCAGGGCGCGAGGATAACCACGTGCGCTATGCCCGAAGCCCTCAGGGAGGCCGCCAGGAGGATAGGGTGGAGGGGACGGCATTCAGCGGGCCCCAATAGGGGTATCGGGTTCGCGTGCTACTTCCACGTGGGCGGCGGAGCCAGGATCTACAGGTCCGACGGATGCGGCGCCATCGTGAAGGTCGACGACTTCGGCGGCGTGATCGTGTCGGTCGGCGGCACGGAGATCGGGGAGGGCCTGGACACCTCGATACAGCTCATAGTGGCGGAGGCGCTGGGCGTCCCCAGGGACAGGGTCAGGGTCCAGATAAACGGCGACGCCTCGATGAGGCTCTGGGACGTCGGAACCCACGCGAGCAGGGGCACATTCATCTGCGGGAACGCCGCGCTGAGGGCCGCGCTGGACGCCAGGAGGCAGATACTCGAGGGCGCCTCCAAGATCCTGGGCGCGCCGCCCGAGGACCTCGAGATAGTCGACGGGTTCGTCCGCTCCCGGACCGATCCGTCCAAGGGAATGGAATATGATAAGGTGGTCAGGCGGATGCACTTCTTCAGCGGCGCCCAGGGCCGCATCGTGGTGGCGTCCAGCTTCTACGAGCCGCCGTCCGAGGAGCCGGACGAGAGGTGGCACGGGAACGTGTCCGCCACGTACGGGTTCGGCTGCCAGGCGGCGCTCGTCGAGGTGGATCCCGAGACCGGGAGGGTGAAGGTGCTGAGGATAGTGAGCGCGCACGACGCGGGCCGCGTGATAAACCCCAACGGGTTCGAGGGGCAGGTGCAGGGGGGCGTGGCCATGGGCATAGGCCTGGCGCTGCTGGAGGAGCTCCACCTGTCCGAGGGCCGCGTGGTCAACGGCTCCTTCGAGGACTACAGGCTGCCGAGGGTCACCGACATCCCGGAGATAGACGTGGTCTCCGTCGGGGAGCCCGATCCCGAGGGCCCCTACGGGGCGAAGGGCGTGGCGGAGGGGCCGGTCATCCCGGTGGGCCCCGCGATAGCCAACGCCGTGGCCGACGCGCTGGGCGTGAGGATAAGGGACCTCCCGATAACCCCGGAGAAGATCTGGAGGGCCCTGGCGCTAAATGTTCAATAGCCTCCTCCGGCAGCTCGCCCCGGGGTGTGCCGATTGAGGATCGCCGCCCTCGTGAAGGTCGCGATGGATCCGAACCTCATGAAGGTGGAGCCCTCAGGAGAGGTCTCCCTGCGCCAGACGGCGATGGCGATCGCCGAGTACGATAGGAACGCGGTGCAGGCCGCGCTCGACCTCAGGGATAAGCTGGGCGGCCAGGTGGCCGCGCTCTCCGCCTCGACGTGGGGCATGTCCTCGGAGAGGAGGAAGGACTACGAGGCAGCGCTCAGGGAGGCGCTCGCCATGGGGGTCGACGAGGCGCACATGGTGTTGGACGACTCGCTCACCGGCGTGCCGCTGGACACCGCCAGGGCCCTGGCGGCGCTCGCCAGGTCCCTCGGGGGATTCGACGTCTACATCGCGAGCGAGGGATCCTCCGACATGGTCTCGGGGCAGGTGGCGCCCATGCTGGCGGCCATCCTCGGCCTGCCGGCGTTCACCTACGTCAAGAGGATAGAGCCCGAGGGCGGCTCCCTGAGGCTCACGAGGGACCTGGAGGACGCGCTCGAGACCCTCAGGGCCTCGCCGCCCCTCGTCATGAGCGTGACCGGGGAGTCGAGCAAGCCGAGGCTACCGACCCTGATGCAGATAAGGAGGGCATTCTCGAAGCCGCTGAAGTTCTACTCGCTCGCCGACCTCGGGGTCTCGCCCTCGGGGAGGGCCAGACGCACCGCGCTCCGCGCATTGGTCCAGAAGAGGAAGAACGTCTACATAGACGGGTCCAAGCCCGACGAGGCCGCCTCCAAGCTCATCGCGGCCCTGGCCGAGGAGGGGGTGATACGCGCTTGAGCAGGGTCGTCGTGGCGGGCAGGAACCCGCAGGACGTGTCGAGCGCCATAGGATTCGCGAAGATGATCGCGGACGCGTCCGGGTCCTCGGTGGTCGCGGTGGCTCTATCCGGCGGCGACGAGCTCGGGCGCGCGGTCGCGGGCATAGCCTCGGAGGCCTACGCGATCTCCGGGTCCGGCCACGCGCCCGAGCTGATGCTGGAGGCGCTCGGGCGCGTGGCCGGACCCGACCTCTACGCGGTCGTGTCGCCCGCGCTGAAGGACCTGACGGACGCACTCGCGAGGTTCTCCGCCGGTGCCGGCATTCCAATGCTGACCGAGGTTACGGAGTTCGCCAGGGGGGCCGGTGGGGAGGTGACGCTCAGGAGGGCCGCCATGGCGGGGAGGGCTGTGGCCGAGTACTCCGTCGTGCCGCCATTCGCGGCCACGGTCGCGCCGGGCAGGTTCCCGGCGCCGCAGCCCTCGGGGACGATCGAGGTGAGGCGGCTGGACGTGGGCGCGAGGGGGCCCGAGGTGCTGGGCGTGGAGCCGAAGAGGAGGGAGGGCGTCGACATATCCTCCGCGGACATCGTCGTGGGGGTGGGCAGGGGGTTCCGCTCGAAGGAGGACCTGTCCCTGGCCTTCAGGCTGGCGGAGCTCCTGGGAGCCGCGGTCGGGTGCAGCAGGCCCATAGCGGCCGACTACGGATGGCTGCCCGAGGACAGGTGGATAGGGATATCGGCGAAGAAGATAAGGCCGAAGCTCTACGTGGCGCTCGGGATATCGGGCGCGCCGCAGCACATGGCCGGAGCTATGGACTCGAAGCTGATAGCCGCGGTCAACAAGGACAAGAACGCGCCGATATTCCAGTACGCGGACTACGGCGTGATAGGCGATCTGTATCAGGTGGTCCCAGCTCTCATAAGGCGGCTGGAGGAGCTGCGCCGGTGATCCCCTGGCAGCTCCCGCTGGCAGCAGTGCCCGAGATAAAGTACTACCTGTTCGTCCAGGGCCTTTATCCCCTGATAATAATAGAGTCGATCGCGGCGGCGGCGATCTGCCTCTACGGATCCTACAGATCCTTCTCCAGGTGGCTCATGGGCCAGCCCATCCCGATCCCGGATCACCTGGGCGCCAGGCTGGCGAACGTCCTCAGGTACAGCTTCGCGCAGGTCAAGGTCTGGAGGCATCGCCTCCCCGGGGTCATCCACAGCCTGATCTTCTGGGGGACGACCCTGCTCCTCATAGGGACAATCCTCGACGCGATCGAGTCGGAGATCACGCTCAGGTTCTTCCACGCTCGCTTCCTGATAGGCCCCGTCTACCTCTGGTTCAAGCTCGCCATGAACATCGGCGGGCTGATGCTCATAGCGGGGATCCTCCTGGCTTACTACCGGAGGGCTCGCCGCATCACCCCGAACCTCCCGATGGGCCCGATGGAGCACTACATGCTTCTCTCGCTGCTCACGATAGCCATCACTGGGTTCTTCCTCGACTCGGTCAACACGTACGCTTACCGGATGTCCTACATGTTCCCGTACGACGTCGTGGGGTACTCGCTGGCCTCGCTCTACAGGGACCTGGGGATCACCGTGGCTCAGCTGGTGCCCGCTTACCGCGCCGTCTGGCTGTTCCACATGACCCTGGCGATAATGAGCATCGGTTTCATCCCGTACACGAAGTTCTCGCACATATTCGTGCACGGGGGCTTGAACGTCCTCTACTACAGGCTGGAGCCCCCCTCGGCCTTCAGGCCGGTGGAGGACCTGCAGGGGAAGGTGGAGAGGGGGGAGGTCGTGGGCGCTACGACTGCATCGGAACTGACTTGGAAGGAGAGGCTGGACCTCGATGCGTGCGTCAAGTGCGCCAGGTGCACGAACGTGTGCCCCGCCTTCGCCTCGGGGAAGCCACTGAGCCCCATGCACCTCGTCCAGGCGCTGAGGGAAGCCGTCCACGCGGGCCCGTCGTCGAAGCTGGTCTCCGATGGCCCGCTTGCCCCCGAGGCCTACTGGAGCTGCACAACCTGCGGGGCATGCGTCCGCGAGTGCCCGGCCATGATCCATCACGTGGAGCTGATAACCGACGTGAGGCGCGGCCTCGTGTCGACCGGCGGCGCCGTCCCCGAGGGGCTCTCGCAGGCGCTCTACAACGTGATGAGGCTGGGCAACCCCTTCGGCTTCGACCCGGATGAGAGGACGAGGTGGATGGAGAGGGTGTCCACAGACCTGGGAATACCGTTCGCCGAGCCCGGGGAGGAGTACGACTACATATACTGGGTGGGCTGCAACACGGCTTACGATCCGAACCTGAGGCCGGTGGCCGAGTCGCTCCTGAGGCTGCTGAAGCGCGCCGGGGTGAAGGTCGCCCTCCTGAGGGAGGAGACGTGCTGCGGGGAGCCCGCCAGGAGGATAGGGGACGAGTACCTGTTCTCCGAGAACGCGAGGTCCGTGGGCGAGGCGCTGTCGAGGTACAGGTTCAAGTCCCTCCTGGTCAGCTGCCCCCACGGGTACAACAACTTCAAGCACGAGATGCCGCTCTACGGCGTGAGGTTCGACGTCGTGCACCACACGCAGCTGCTGTCGAGGCTCGTCGCGGAGGGCAGGATACAGCCCGCGGACGCCTCCGGGATCAGGGTCACGTACCACGATCCGTGCTACCTCGCCAGGTGGAACGGGATCTTGGAGGAGCCCCGCTCCCTCATAAGGGCCACCGGCGCCGAGCTCTCTGAGATGGCCAGGCACGGGGCGGACTCGTTCTGCTGCGGCGGCGGGGGCGCCCAGTTCTTCTTCGACATAAAGATCGGCGAGAGGGTGAGCAAGATCAGGGCCTCCCAGGCTTCCGCGACGGGCGCGGACACGGTCGTGGTCGCGTGCCCCTTCTGCAACTCCATGTTCAGGTCGGAGGCGCAGTCCTTCGGACTGAGGGTGCTGGACGTGGCGCAGCTCCTGGAGGGCGGGAGGGGCGCGCTCGATCAGGCCTCCCGAGGGACCTGAGGGCCCTCCTCACCCTGTCCCTGGCCAGTATCACCCCCGCGGCCAACCTGAGGCTGCCGTACTTCCTGGCCCACCTGGGCAGGACGCCCCTGGACCTCATGCCGTCCAGCGCCCTGGCCAGGTCGCCGACGCCCACGCCCAGCCTCCCCGCGGCCTCCGAGAGGTCCTCGGCCTCCGCCACCGCCCTCAGGATCCTCGCGTCGTCCTCCGAGAGCGCCGCATCCGACGCGAGGAGCGAGGCGAGCTCCTCCAGCGCGTCGTACAGCACCTCCCTCAGGACCGATTCGAGCTCCTCCGGCTCCACTAGGAAGAGGTCCGAGGTCACCAGGACCTCCACGCCCAGCTCCCTGGCCAGCGCCTCAGCGGACGAGTCCGAGAACCCCCTGCACACGACGAGCGGCTCGGCGCCCATCAGCCTTGCGTTCACGTACGCCTGCCTGACGCCGCCCACGTCGAGTCTCCCGGCCTTGACCTCGACGGCATACCTGCGCCCATCCTTCTCGGCGACGAGGTCGACCTCTCCCACCTCGACCCCGCCCACCGTCAGGCGCGCGTGCTCCTCTAGGATCCTGAAGCCCGCGCTCTCCAGGACGCCGGCCGCGATCCTCTCGCTGCTCCTCCAGCGCTCCTCCCCGGACGGCACAATTGCTCGGCGCGGGGCCCTATAGATAACGATAGCTGCCGGGCCGGGACCCTGAGCCGTGCAGCGCGCCCAGCGCCTTCCTGACCGCCTCGGAGGCGCTGCCTCCCAGGAAGTAGATTATGGGCTCAACGCCCTGGCCGCCCCGATCCACCACTAGATCCGGCCTCCGCGGCGAGTCCGCGCCCGCCTCTAGGATCACCATCCCGGCGCCCAAGGCGGACTTCAGGATCTCGTCGCCGTAGCGGGCCGCGACAGCCGCCGCCGGGAACCCCCAGCGCCTGCCGGCCCAGAGGGCCACCCCGGCCGTGTGCGTGCTGCCGCCGTAGGACGGCTTCCCCAGTGCCACCACGCGCGTCCCAATCCTCACGACGCGCCCCGGCACCCCGACCACCTGCTCCACGGTGGACGCGCCGGGCGGCGCCACTGCTATGTTCATCCCGACCTCGGGGATCAGCCTGTAGGCGTCCGGATCCCCCTCGAGGATCGACAGGGCGTTCGCCACGTCCTCCGTGTAGGCGTCCGATCCACCCCTCAGCAGGTCGCCGCAGAGCGAGCAGCCCTGGGGCACGCCGCGGTCGAGCCTCCTGTGGAGGGCGCAGAGGCTCCCTCCGCTGAGCAGCGATGAAACGAGTGTGGCCATAGTCACAGCATGCTCCCAGGGTCCCCTCTCCGCGGCATCCGCGAGCACGTCGGCCATGGCCATCGCGGCCTCCCTGGGCAGGCCGGCCTCCGCGAGCTCCTCCAGGGCGCCCTCCGCGCCCGCCGAGTACTTCCTCACCATGGGCTGCGTCACCCCCAGCCTCCTGGCGACCTCGTTCTGGCTCATCCCCCGCTGGAGGAGCCTCTGCGCGCTCAGCGCCCTGAGCTGGGGCACCACGAACTTGGCGGCGAGCTCGAACGGCGTCACGGTGCCCTTTATATCATGGTTAAATAAAAATGATAACCTGGTTCTATAGGCACCTTATGTGCGGCCGACGGGACTCCCGGCGCCGGGCGCGCCGCTGGCCATCCCGCCTTCGGGCGGTTTCCGCAATTAAATTCAATATAAAAATAGTTACATTTCACTGCGTGTCCACTATGGTTAAATCTCAGCGCATCGAATGCGGTGCGTGAACAGGCGGCTGATAATATCGCCGCCGGCGCACCCCGGCTTGATGGGCGCGCTGTTCCTAGTGTTCCTAGTGCCCATACTCCTGGGATATGTGCTTCCGGGGGCGCTCGCCGTGGCGCTGGGGCCCCTCGGGATTCCCGCGGCGCTGCCGGCGGTCCTCGCCCTGCTCGCGCTGTCGCCTCTCCTGGGGTTCCTGAATGTGGTCGTGAAGCGCCGCGAGGTGCTCGCCCAGATCTTGGAGGTGGACTACGTGAGCCTCTTCGGGATACCCGTGCCAGTCGCGAGGCCCAGGTGGACTACCGTGGAATCGCTCATCGCCGTAAACGTGGGCGGGGCGCTCGTCCCGATATCCATCGCCGCCCTGATGACGATAGCTGAGGCGCTGAACCCCAGGGCCCCGGAACTGCTGGCGATGACCGCGGCGACCGCGGTCGTGGTGGCGGCCGTGACGTACAGGTCCTCCAAGATAGTGCGGGGCGTGGGGATCGTGGTCCCGGCCTTCATCCCGCCCATGTCATCGCTCTTCTCGGCGCTCCTGCTCACGTGGCCCCTGGATTTGCAGGCGTTCGCCCCCGCCATCTCCTACGTGGGCGCGATCTTCGGCACGCTGGTGGGCGCGGACGTTGCGAACCTTCTGACGAGGGGCGACGAGATAGCCGCGTGGCTCGTGAGCATCGGGGGAGCCGGGACGTTCGACGGGATATTCGTCAGCGGAATAATGTCGATGATCCTCTCGGCGCTCCTGATATGAGAAGGACGAACCTCCTCCCCTCAGATGGTGATGGCCAGATAAGGGGATCACGTAGGATCGCGATCGCATAAGACGGCAAGCGCCCCATCCCCTCTTGGAACCTCAGCCCGTCGTGGTACGCGAAGAAAATGTCGACGATTCTATCCAGCGATGCGATCCTCGACCTCCCCGCGTTTATGTCCTTGAAGAAGGCACTCATTACCCTCTTCAGGGAGCTGAAGGACCTCTCGGACCCGCTCCTGTCCCCGAGCGCCTCGTGATAGCGCCGCAGCCCAGCCCCCGGTCCTCCGGGAGCGTCGCGGTCCCTCCGCGACGAGCGCCGGTTTGTTCGCAGGTCCCGAGCGCCCGGCCCGAGGAGACGAGGGGCTATGGATGTGACGCCTCTATAGCCTCTATAGCGGGAGGCTTCCCCGCGTCCACGCACATCGCGGCCCACGCGTAGATCTTCCGGCCTTTCACTCCCTCCGCTGCCGCGTCCGCCGCGTCCGGCCTCCTCTCCCTCGGCGGCATGGCACGCCCGATCGAGCCGAGCGCGCGGGCTCTATCCCTGCTACGGCTGGCAGTACGCTCCAATTCCTCATTGATCACTGCGGAGGTTGAGTTAACAGCCGAGACGCGCCTCGGGATCCATGAGGTGCTGCGACAGGCCCGAGTCATGATCCCTCGGTTACTGCTGGGCGCCTACCTCGGGGAATTCTAGTTCATATACTCACTAGAATTCTACATAAATCCTCACTCCCAACGTTAATATCGTTTGGAGCGCAGATGATCGCCGCTGTGCGCAGCTATCTATACGTCGTGCTGGCGTCCGCATCCTTCTTCCTGAGCTATTACTCGAGGCTGGCCTGGAGCGTGCTGTCCACATATTCCTCCCTCCACCCCACGCCCTACGACGACGGCGTGATGTTCTCGCTGTTCTTCGCCGCATACGTGGCGGTTCAGGTGCCCTCTGGCATGGTGTCCGACGCCATAGGCCCGAAGGCGGTCCTGGTGGCCGCGCTGCTGGGCCTGGCGGGATCCTCGGCGCTGAGCGGCCTCGCCGGCTCGATGCCCGTCGAGTACGTGGGGAGCGCCCTCATGGGGTTCAGCGCCGGCTGGATATACCCCACGACGGTCAAGCTCATCTCCGGCAGCTTCGAGGGCGGCGGCCTCGCGAAGGCGATGGGCTACTACAGCCTGGCGTGGCCGCTCTCGATAATCCTGCTGGGGATCGGGCTCCCCGCAGCGGCGGAGGACCTCGGATGGCGCTGGGGGTACTACCTGATAGGGATCGCGTCCGCGGCGACCGCCGCGGCGGTCCTGGCGCTCGTGAGGGACGTGAAGGACCGCGCGGGCGCGCCCCCGGATCTCAGGGTGCTCGCCAGGAGGGACGTGGCGCTGCTCTCGGCCGGCGGATTCCTCTTCTACTTCTCATACTGGGCGTTCGCCTTCTACGCCTACCAGTACCTTAGGTCCATAGGCATGTCCGGCGTGCTGGCCGGGGAGATATACTCGATGACCGCAGTCGCGGGGATCGCGTCCACGGTGTTCACCGGCTACCTGATAGCCAGGGTGGGCCTCTGGCGCGCTTTCCTCCTGTCGATACCCCTGTACGGCGCGACCCTGCTGGGCTTCGCGCTGCTGAGGGCCCCGGCGTGGCTCGCGCTAGTGGCGCTCGCGATGGGATTCTTCAGGTTCATGATGACCCCCTCCAATTCAACCCTGGCGAGCGTCCTGGGCGGACCCGATAGATCCGGCAGCGTGACGGGCGTCGCCAACCTCTTCTGGCAGCTGAGCGGCGTGGTCGCCGGGGCCGTCGCGCCCCTGATCTTCGTCCCCCTGGGGTACGGGTGGCTCTGGGCGCTGACCTCCGCCGCGGCGTTCGCGTCGCTGATCCCTTACGCGATGCTGAGGGGTTACATGTCGCGGGCCGGGGGTCTCAGGGCGTCGGAGCCCGCGGTCCGAGCCTTCGCGCTCGACCCGCTGGCGCGGCCCGGGAAGGCGTTCCCTCACCCAAAGTATGACCTGCTCGGCGCGCGCCAGGGCCCTGGCGGCCGCAAATTCGCTCGGCTCCAGGTCCTCCCGATAATCCGAGCAGGAATCGAGCTCCGCGGCGGCGCGCGCTATCTGGGAGACGTCGTAGAGGTCCCCCATCTCCCTCAGGAGGTCGCTCAGGGTGGCCCCCCGCGCCTCCCTCCCCCTCGCGCCCAGGAGCGCCTCGAGCGCGTCGGCCGCGGACTGCCTGGCCGCCATGCACGCCACAGCGTACTTGCCCTCGGCGGCGCTGCGCCTGGCGGCCCTGAACTCCCTCAGCGCGTCGTCCAGCCCCTCCACGGTCTGGGTGGCCCGGACCCCCATTAATATGTGCGGCCCGGGCCGCGGCGCCGGCGGATCGCTGCGCCGCTGATCCACCTGATGTAGTCGAGCGGGCTGCGGACGGCTATGCTCGTGCCGGTCGTGCAGGCTATCCAGCAGCCGCCGCACTCCTCGACCTTCCTCACGGCGTCCCGCGGCGGGTTCTCGAGCAGCTCGCGGATATCCCCGTCCAATATGCTGCCCAGCGCTATGTCCGTGCGGGCGCCGCAGGCGAGGAGCCGGCCCATCGGGTCGACCGCGAAGTAGAGCCTCATGGCGTCGCAGACCTTCGGGGCCCTGCCGTCCAGGTACTCCGGTATCCCGCTCAGGAATTGCCGGGGCACCAGCACGTCCACGCCGGAGCCCCTCAGCTCCTCCAGGCGCGAGAGCAGCCTCCTGACGCCGTCGCCGGACGGCCCCTCGGGCGGCATCACCGCCTGGACTATCACGTAGTCGTAGAGCCCGCTCAGGTCGTCCAGCGCCCTCGCTATGCCGTCCGCGTTCGAGGGCATGACGACTGAGCTCACGCCGACCCTGGCGCCTGCGTCCCTCAGCGCGGCCATCGCGGACTTGGCGCGCGCGTACGTGCCCCCCGCCCCCCTGATCCTGTCATGCACGTCCTCCGGGCCATCTACGGATATGGTCACGTAGTCGAACGAGCCCGCTACGCCGCCGGCCCTCCTGCCGTCTATGAGCGTGCCGTTGGTGTTGACGCCGGTCACGCACCCCATGCTCCTGGAGAGCGCCCCGAGCTCCTCCATGTCCCTCCTCAGGAAGGGCTCGCCCCCGCTGAAGTCCAGCGCCGGCACGCCGGACGCGCAGATCCTCCTCACGACCTCCCTGGCGCCCGCAGGGTCCAGCTCGGGGCTGTCGTCCCTCCTTATGAAGCAGAACCTGCACTTGAGGTTGCACCTGTACGTCACGAAGTACGACGCGAAGATCGGCGATGGATTCCTCCCCAGGGAGAACTCCACATACCTCTTGGCGACCCTCCACCAGGCGCGGGGCCTCCCGGGCACCAACCTGACCCACCATGCTGGCGCTCGTAAAAAAGTTGGCGCCTAACCGCGCGTCCTGCTCCACGACCTCGGGGCTACCATCAGCTTGGCGACCGCGAGCCAGGCGGCCATCGCGTACACGATGGACACGAGCGGGGCCGATGGGGCGCCTCCCTGCATCCTCAGCTTGAGCGCGTATACGGCCAGCGAAGCGGCCGAGGCGCCCGCTATGAGCGCCTGCGCGGCGGGATCCGCGAACCATATGAGCGGCCACGCGTCGGCGAGTATCCAGGCTATGGGCGATACCATGTAGGACAGCACCACCGGCCAGGCCCTCCCGAGCACCTTCATTGCCCTCGGCATCACCAGGAGCGTCCCCCTGATCCACCTCTCCCTCTGCCTTATGAGCCCCCTGAGGCTGGTGACCGCCAGCGTGTGGACGCGCGGCGAGCCCAGGAACTCGACGCGGTATCCCCTCTCGTACAGCTTCACGGTCAGGTCCAGGTCCTCGGCCGGGGCCCTGGGATCCCACATGCCGACCTCCTCCAGGGCGCTCCTGCGCACGAAGTACCCCGATCCCAGGATGGGGACGAACCCTGTGAGCCTCCTGAGGGCCGGTATGAAGTAGTTGTTGTTGGCCTCCAGCTCCCCGTGCTGCGCTATAGTTATGGGCCCCCTCTCCCTCGGGTTCCTCGCGTCCCTCGCCAGCTGCACCGCCGCCACGTCCCCGGCGATGGCTCCCACGGCGGCCTTGGCGGCATCCCTGTCGAGCACGTCCTCCGCGTCGAGCACGCATATGATGTCCCCCCTCGCGGCCCTAGCTGCCTCCCTGAGCGCGGCCGGCTTGCTCCTGATCCCGCTGGAGTTGCGGACGACGAGCACCCTGATCCCCCCGCGCTCGCAGGGCGCCTCCGCGCAGCCGGCCAGCCGCCCCAGGGCCCTCGGGGTAACATCATCGTCGGGCTCCAGCGCGAGCAGGACCTCCAGCCTGTCCCTGGGATAGTCCAGGCCCGCGGCGGAATCCAGCGCGTCCATGACGCGCTCGCCCTCCCTGTAAGCGGGGATTATCACGGAGAGGGTCGGATATTCGTCCACTTGCGGATCGGGGTAGGGGGAGCCCGGCCCCGCGGTCCTCGAGTACAGCAGGAGGCCCGCCTCCGCGCCCGACGCGGCGAGCGCCAGCCCCGCCGTGGCCGCCACGTACGTCAGGAGCGCGTTCATCCCGCCCCCCTCCCCTCCCCTCTCAGCGCCCTCCAGATGTCGGCCGGCGGCGCCATGCGCCCCGCCTCGAGCAGGAGCACAGGGAGGCCCATGGCGGCGTCCGAGATCAGGCAGACGATCCTCGCGGTGATCATGCCGGCCAGCGCCGCCGGCCACCTCACACCCAGGGACGCATAAATGATGCTGGTCCCCACATCCGCCACCCCGAATGACCCCGGTATGCCCGTTGGAAGGGCGAGGAGGACGTCATATATCGGATACGCGACCATGACGAAGTAATAAGGGATTCTGATGCCGAGCGCGCTGAAGGCCAGCATCTGTGCGGCCGCGCTCGACGCTATCTCGGCGAACACGAGCCCGAGGGCCGCTATCGCGCCCTTGGACCTGAGCGCGGCCGCCACGGGCCCGATGGCCTCCTCCGCAAGCGCCCTGTAGCGGCCCGGCGCCAGGCTCACCGCCTTCGAGGGGAAAGCCGCCACGGCCGCCACGGCCGCTATGGCGGCCACCGAGGCCGCGAGCAGGAGCCACATGGCGCTGAGGCGGGCCAGCCCCAGGTACGCGGCCGATGCCAGGAGCGACGCGAGCACCCCGGCGATCAGCACCCTGAGCACCACCGCCGCCGCCAGCGAGTTCCAAATGGGTATCCGCATCTTGTTGTAGGCGTACGTTATCCTGAGGAACTCGCCGCCCAAGGTCCCCGTCGGTATCGTCGCGTCAACGAATATCTCCAGCCCGGTCGCCTTCAGGGAGTCCACGGCGCGCGGCCTGAGCGACATCCCGCGCACTATGCTGTGCCAGGCGAGCCCCGTGAGCGCTATGGCGGAGGCCTCCGACAGCGCCGCGGCCGCCAGGAGGGCCGGGTCCGCCCTCCCCAGGTACGCCGCTATCCTCCGCGGCCCGCTCAGGTAGATCGCCGACGCCAGCGCCGCCGCCCCGACCGCCGGGGGGATCGCCCTCCCCAGGGTTCTTCTCATGCCGCTACGCGTAGCCCATTACCTTCAGCGCCATATAGATTCCCACGATGACTATTATGATCCCGTAGATCGCCCTGAGCCTGTCCCTGGGCGTCCGGACGGCCAGCGACGTCCCCGCGTACCCCCCGATCACGCCGCCCACGAGGTATAGCAGGGATATCAACAGTATCACGTCCCCGTAGAACATGTACTCCAGCCCGCTCGCGAGCCCGAAGGTCCCCACGCTCAGAAGCGAGGTCCCCACCGCTAACGTCATGCAGATCCCGGACGAGAATATGAGCGCCGGGACTATCAGGAACCCGCCCCCTATCCCGAAGTACCCGCTGAGGAGGCCGACCGAGAACCCCGCGCCGGCCACCGCGAGGGCGGTCCTGGCGCTCAGCCCCGGGCACCTGCGCCTCGCATCTGCGAGGCGCGGCCCCTCCTCGTGGGTTCCCGCGCCGGATGCGCGCTTGCTGATCGCTATGTAAGCGCCCAGTATCATCATGACGGCCGAGAAGTAGAGCAGCAGGCTGCTACCGGGCGTTATATGCCCCAGGTACGCTCCTATGAGCGATCCTATGAGCCCGACGCCCGCGAAGATCCCGCCTATCCTGGGCGCCACGTTGTGCTTCCTGACGTGCATGTAGGAGTTGATGTACGCGTTGAGCCCGACCGCGAGCGCCGTCGTGCCGAGCGCGATGTGCGCGGCGCCGGGCACCGAGTCGATCCCCACCAGGTAGAGGAGGAGCGGGACCGCCATTATAGATCCGCCTCCGCCTATGAGCCCCAGCGAGAACCCGACGAGGATCCCGGACACCACGCTCAGGACCATCTGCAGCGGCGTGAGGTACACGGGTTTCCGCGCTATACTTCATGATATTTACGCGTTGCTGGAATTGGCGCGCCGAATCCCATCCGGGCTCGGATCAGGCTCCTTATCCCCAGGGCGCCCCCTATAGCGTAGCCCAGGAGGTACGAGAGCGCCGCCGTGCCCAGGAGGAGCAGCGCCGTCTGCACGAACTCCCTGCGGAAGTCGGTCCCAGAGTAGACCGATCCCTGGAAGGTGAGCATGAGCGCGAGCATTATCCCCACCGATATCGAGGACGCGAACGCCAGATAGATCGCGCGCGTGAGGAAGTAAGGGAGCGACATCAGCGCCACGGCGCCCATGTACCCGATGCCGGTGACGGCCGCGGCGGTCGCTGGCGATTTGCCGGTCTCGTGCTTCGCCTGCAGGTACGATGCGGAGGCCATCGAGATGGACGCCGAGACCCCGACTATGAGGCCTATGATCCCCGCTATCACCGTGTCGTTCGTGGTCCCCAGGGTCCCCGCGTGCGCGCCCGTTATCTCTATTATCGCGTCCGCTAGCCCCAGCACGAGCGCCCCCATGTACTTGACGATCGTCTCGTCGACCTGCGCCAGCATCTCCGACTCATGGGTCCTCTCGTCCTCTATGATTGACTCCAGCGTCCTCCGGTCCTCGCCGCTCATGCGGGCGGCCGCGTCCGAGTACTCCTCCACTATCTCGCGCTCCCCGCGCTCCATCAGCTTCCCGACGAACGTTATGCCGAAGATCATCCTGAGGAGCACTAGGAGCGCCGCCTCGAAGTACACCATCCTCCCGGGCCTCACGGGCTCCTTCCTCGCCCAGAACTCGTAGTGCCCGCGCTCCTGCGCCGCGAGCGACTCTAGTATCCTCCTCCTGTACGGATTCCTCTCCACGCGCGCCAGCCAAGAGTACGTCAGGTACTCCCGGAACTCGCTCAGGGCGAAGTCGCGCGCGGCGCCCACGGTGGGCTCGGCGCGGGCAACCGATAAAAGCGTGCCGCGGACGAGGTGGCCTGTGTGCAGGATGCTCATAGCCGTCGGCCGCTTCGAGGCCGGGGAGCTTCGCTCGATGGTGCGCGCGCTGAGGGAGGCCGCCGCCTACGAGCCCTGCGGGGAGCGCTCCCACGACGACGGCTGGGGCATCCTGATCGCTCGGCTGGACGGATCCGCCGCGCTGCATCACAGGAGCACGCGCCCGATATTCTCGTCTGGCTCAGATCCGGAGTCCGTGATCCCCGGCTGGGCCGCCGTCGCGCCCGTGGTGCTCATGGCGCACGCAAGGAAGGCGAGCGAGGGGACCCCCGTGGACTTGGCATCGGCGCACCCCGTCCACGCGAGCTCTGCCTGGGGCGACCTCTACATTGTGCACATCTACATTGTGCACAACGGATCGTTCGACCGCGGCAAGCTGGACGGCCTGATAGGCGAGGCCGCGCCGCACAGCGACACCTGGGCCGCGGCCGTCGCGCTGGCCTCCAGGATCCGCGGCGGCATATCGCGCCTGGACCTCGAGTGGCTCCTCGGCGCCGAGCGGACGGGCGCGAACCTGGGGATAGCGCTGCTCGGCGCGGCGGCTGGCCCCCAGGTTATCGTGGGAAGCCACTACAGGCTCCGCGGCGACGCGAGCGATCCCGACCTGGAGCGCTACTACAGGCTCTACGAGTGCGCCTCGGATGGCGGCGTCATCTACGCTTCGTCCACTGTGGTGGAGCTGCACATGGGGACCCGGGGATGCCGGGCCCTCGGGAACGGCGAGTTCCACAGCCGCGCCCGCGGCCTCGGGGTGTGGAACCTGTTATCCCTCACTTAATCTAAATTTTATAAGAATGAACCGAGCAGGCGCGCCGTGGGGTACTTCTCCGATCCGGACGTCCTCGAGGTTCTGAGGCAGTACCGCAGGCTCTGGGCCATCTCCCACGCCTCGGCGCTCATGGGGTGGGATAGCGAGACCTACATGCCGCCGGGCGGCGCGGAGGAGAGGGGGGTCGCCCAGGCCGAGCTGGCCACGCTGTACCAGGAGCTCCTGCTGAGGGACGCCTTCACGTCACTCGTCGAGAAAGCATCGCGGAAGGAGGGGCTCAGCGAGTACGAGCGCGGCGCCCTCAGGGTCCTGAACAGGGAGATCTCGATAATGAGGCGCCTGCCCCCCAGGCTCGTGTACGAGCTCTCGAGGGAGGCCCAGGAGGCATTCCAGGCATGGAGGGAGGCCAGGGCCAGGTCGGACTTCGGCCTATTCAGGCCGCACCTCGAGAGGCTGGTCCAGCTCAACATCGAGAGGGCCGAGGCGCTGGGATACGATGATCATCCGTACGATGCGCTTCTGGACCTGCACGAGGAGGGCCTGAGGACGCGCGACGTGGATGGGCTGTTCGAGTACCTGGGCCGCGAGCTCAGGCACATCCTGGAGCGCGTCAGGGAGAGGGGGGACTGCATGGCCGGGAGCCCGCTGGAGTCCGCGAGGTACGACCAGCAGGCCATGGAGCGCGTCAACCGGAGGGTGCTGGACCTGCTCGGCTATCCGTGGGACAGGGCCAGGCTGGACGTCAGCCCGCACCCCTTCACGCAGGGCTTGGGCGTGGGCGACGTCCGCATAACCACCAGGTACGAGGGCTTCGACTTCAAGAGGTCCCTCTTCAGCACGATACACGAGTTCGGGCACGCGCTCTACGAGCTCCAGGTGGATCCGGAGCTCAGGATGACCCCCGTGGGGGGCGGGGTCAGCCTGGGGGTGCACGAGGGCCAGAGCAGGTTCTGGGAGAACGTGGTGGGCAGGACGCGCGCGTTCGCTCGGCTCGTCAAGCCGGTGCTTGACGGCGAGCTGGGCTTCACCGCGCAGCACTCGCCGGATGAGCTCTATAGGTACTTCGTCCTGGTGAGGCCCGGCGCGATAAGGACGGAGGCGGATGAGTTGACCTACAACCTGCACATAATACTCAGGTATGAGATCGAGAAGCTGCTCCTGGAAGGCGGGCTCAGGGTGTCCGAGCTGCCCGAGGCCTGGAACTCGCGCTCCGAGGAGCTGTTGGGCGTGAGGCCCCCGAACGACGCGGACGGCGTCCTCCAGGACGTCCACTGGGCCCACGGATCCATGGGCTACTTCCCAACCTACACGCTGGGCAACATAGTCGCGGCGATGATGGGCGAGGCCTACGGGCCCGGACTGGAGGCGTCCATAGGGTCAGGCGACCTGGAGCCGGTGCGCGTCTTCCTGAGGGAGCGCGTCCACAGGTGGGGCGCGACTTACGCGCCGAAGGACCTGCTCAGGCGCTCCTTCGGGAGGGAGTACCACGCGCCCGCCCTCGTCTCCTACCTGGGAGACAAGTATTCTAGGTGCTGAGGTCGCCTCGGGGCGTCCCGGCCTCGCCGCGCCTGGCTATCCGCTTGACCAGCCTGCAGCGGGACGCGAGCTCCAGCAGCGGGATGCCATCCGGCACTATCACCTCGTCCACGACATTTATCGACCTGACCTTCGAGCTCAGCAGCTCCCAGTCGACGTCGTCCCCGAACTCCAGGCGCCTGATGTTGGAGAAGACCAGCGGCCTCCTGGCGCGCTCGAGGTCCCCGCGCCCGACCCTCAGCTCCTCCAGGTCCGCCACCAGGTCGAAGTCCGCCACCGCCTCCACCGCGCTCTTGAAGGCCCTCGACTGCGCCTCCCCGAGCTTGGATCCGAGCGACCTCAGGGCGTCCGCCAGCCTACGCCCCGCGCTCGCGCCCGCGTCCATGGAGACCAGCAGCCTGCTCATCGCCACGTTCATGAGCTCCCCCACGCTCACGCCGAGCTCCCTGGCCTTCGCGGAGAACTCCCTGTACAGGTCGTCGTTCAGGCCCCTTATGGAGCGAATCCTCCCCTCCTCCTGCGGCCGGTTCCCGTCAGGCATCGCGTCTCTAGTATTACATGTAATACGTAAGCTTTGCGCCTCGTCCGGGCGCTGAGGGGCCGGGCGGCCGCCCGGCCCCTCCCTCGCCGGTCCGGCGTCACCTGGCGCGCCCCCTCATGAGCGCATAGAGGGTGGCGGTCGCGGATCCGTAGAGGGCCGCCGTGATGTAGAAGGGCAGCGACATGTTCCCCAGGGACATCAGGACTCCGGTCACGTAGGGGCCTCCTGACCTCGGTATCGAGTCCAGGAGCTGGAGGGCGCCGTTCGCCCTGGCCCTCTCGCCCTCCGGTATGAGCTCGTTGACGAGCGCGTAATAGAGGGGATTCGCCATGTTCATGGCGACGGACCTCGCGGTCCAGATTGACGCGGCGGATATGAACGTGGGCGCCAGGGGCACCAGCGATATGAGCGCGACGCCGGCGGCCTGCGTCGCGACTATAGCCCTCAGACGGCCGATCCTCCTGGAGATCCTCGGCGCCAGCCAGAACGCTAGCGCCATGACTGCGCTCTGCGCCGACATGAGGATCCCGATGGGCCCGGCCCCCACTCCGTACATCGTGTTGAGCCAGAGCGGGAGCATCGGGAGCACGATTCCCGCGCCGAGCCCTATTATGGCCGCGCTGGATAGCCTGGCCAGGGTTCCGGCCGACGCCATGCCCAGGTCCATCCTTCCGGTGCCCCTGTAATTCTCGCTGATCGCGGCGATCCCCGCTATGCCGGCCGCGTAGACGACAGCGGCCACGGCTATTGTCGCCCTCATCGGGAGCGCGCTCGGTAGCAGCGATCCGGCGGCGTTGGACGCGACCGCCACCATGGAGAGGTGGCTCCAGTCCCTGTCCGGGTCCTCAGAGTTCTCGGCGTAGAGCGCGGAGTATGCGCCGCTCGGGCCCAGATACACGAGGAGTATACCCGCCGCAATCCCCGCGTAGAGCGCCACGAGCCCCAGGAGGGGTGCCGCGCTGGATGCGATGATCGTCCTCTTCCTCCCGTAGGCGTCCGCGGCGGCCGACAGCACGTAGTTGACCAGCGCCGCCACCAGGATGGACGCCCCCAGATACGCGCCCACGACGTCGGGGCCCATCCCGAGGGATCTGAGGTAGAGCGACTCCACGACCCCGAGCGCGGCCGACGCCGCGCTGGCCGTGGACGTCCGGGCCAGGAGCAGGGCCTTCCCCCTCCTCAAAGACGCTCCCCCATCGGCATTTCCCGGAAATGAATTTAGTGGGGGTCGGGGGGATGGAAGTTCCTCTTCCGCGAGGATGGGGCAGTGTTCCGGACAGTTCCGCGGAGAGAAACCCCAAAAATAATATCTCCGCGGTGATTCGACATAGCGTGTGATAGTTCTCACACAGGACCTCCAGGGCGAACATGCGATAATACTCGGGAACCTGGCCGTGCTGGAATCCTCGGGACCGGTGGGCGAGGAGCTGGAGTTTCTGGAGCGCTACGTCGACGGCTGCCATCACGCGAAGGAGGAACTGGTGCTCTTCCCCGCCCTCGAATCCGTGGGAAGGGGCGGCGACGCGCTGATCCGGGAGGCGCTCGACCAGCACGAGGAGCTCAGGGAGCTCGTCCGCGAGCTCAGGTCCGGCGGTCCGCCCTCCCTGGCCATCCGCCTCGCGGGCCTGTTGAGGTCGCACATAGAGATGGAGGACTCAGTCACATACGCGGTAGCCGAATACGCGTTCTCCGACGACGAGAAGAGGGATCTGCTGGAGTCCATGGGAAGGTTGCATGCCGGGCGCTGCTCGGGGTTCGCGGACGCCGCGGCGGGGATCTCGCGCAGGTTCCTGGGCAAACCATAAATAACATGCTATGTCGCTTCCTGATAATGAAGGTCGTTTTCCTCATAATGGCCGGCCGCGATCTCCCCGGCCGCCTCTCGGCGGCCCTCGCCATGGCCGCGAACTCCGTCAGGGCCAAGAGATACGAGGATCTGAAGATAATCTTCTTCGGCCCGAGCGAGGAGTACCTCGGCGAGCTGCGCGGGCAGGACGCCGAGAACCTGAGGATGCTCGTGGACTCCGGCGCGGTCGACTCGGCATGCGTCTCGGTGGCGGAGAAATTCGGCGTGAAGGAGAAGCTCACGGAGCTCGGGCTCAAGCTCTATCCGGCCGGCGAGGCGCTCTCCAAATACATCAACGCCGGCTATCAGGTGATATCGTTCTGAGCGGGCCGCGCAGGATCTACGTGCTGGGCTGCGCCGGCGCGTCCAGGGATGAGCTGAGGTCCAGGGCGCTGGCCGCCGGGCTCAGGGTCATCGACGTCAGGCTGGATGACGATCACGCGGAGGTGGACGTGGAGGGGGAAGGATGCGCGGACTGGGGATGCGCCGTGCTGGACGTCGTCGACGTCGAGACGATCGAGGGCGCTGGCGATCCCCTGAGGAGGGGGCTCGAGCTGATGTCAATGGGGAGGTTCTGGGAGGCGCACGAGGTGCTGGAGTCGCTGTGGCGCGGCACGCCGGGGCTCGCGGGGGGATCTCTGGGATTTCTGGTGAAGTGCTGCGCCGCGGCCGTCCATGCCCAGAGGGGCCGCATGGAATCGGCGAGGGAGATCGCGAGGAGGTCTATGGCCGCCCCTGTTGACGAGCGCTACCTAGGTGGCCTCCTAGCGGACCTCCGGAGGGAGTGCGGCGCACCCGATCGCGATCTGGGCCGCGTCCTGAGGGAGTTCGCCCGCAGGGCGCTCGGTGCCCTGGCCGGGGAGAACTCCGGGAGGCCCGCGGCCAACTGAATTGCCGAATGACTAACATAATACATGCGTATTCATCCATTATGCAATAATTAACGCTCCCAGATAATATATTTGGCCATAAATATAATATACCACCTCGGCCTACTTCCATCGCGTTGGAATCCGGACGTGCGCGGGACTCCGGCGCCCTCGTGGTGCCGGTGTCTTGGATAGCCCCCGGAAGGGATCTGGTCGCGCTCGAGGCGGACGTGGCCGCCGGATACCTCGGGGTGCTCTACGACGGCCTGAGGAAGGCCGGCTTCCGCGTCCTCGGCTTGATGTGCTCAGGGGAGGGCCCGAGCCTGAGGTGCGTCGGGATCCTGGACGTCACGGGGTCGGCGGCTGATCCGCGGGAGGTCGCCTCGAGGCTGTCGGCCATGGAGGGCCTCGCCTCGGTTAGGGTAATCGGGGGCCCGGCTAGGGGGTTCGCGGCCGCGGGCGGCCACATACTCGAGGCGGGCGGCGTCAGGTCCGTCGTGATGACGTCCCGCGCGCTCCTGGGGCTGTTCCTCGGGGCCCGGGAGTACATGGGGGACCCCGCGGGATCCGCCTTCGCCTACTACGCCGGCATGTTCTCGGGCCGCCAGGCGGCGGCCGAGCTCTCAGGCGCGCTGGGGCCGGGGCCGGCGCTTAGCGCGCACCTCAGGATCCTCGAGTCCCACGGGTACGCGTCGCGCATAGAACTCCTGGGGAGCGCCGACGGGTCTCACTACAGGATAGAGGTGCGCGACCTCGTGGAGTGCGACCTCCTGAGGGGCAGGAGGAGGGGGAGGACGTCTCACTGGTTCCGCGGGGTCCTGGCCGGATTCCTCTCGGGGCTCGAGGGTGGGGAGTGGGACGTAGAGGAGGTGGAGTGCGTCAACGATGGGTCCGACAGGTGCGCCTTCGAGGCGAGGAGGGCCGGGCATCCACCTCCCAGCGACGTTAATAGGGGCCCGGCGGGGCCGCGACCCCGTGGAGGCCTCCATATACACGGACGGCGCGTCGCGGGGCAACCCCGGCCCCTGCGCCTACGGATTCCTGATAATCAGCGGCGGCAGGGTGCTCGCCCGCCGCAGCGAGCGCCTGGGTAGGTGCACGAACAACGAGGCTGAGTACGTGGCCGTGATCAGGGCGATGGAGGAGGCCCTCAGGCTCGGCATACGGAGGATCCGCCTGCACTCGGACAGCAGGCTGGTGATCAGCCAGCTCTCGGGGTCATGGCGCGCCAGGGATCCCAGGATGAGGGGGCTGCTCTCCCGCGCGAGGGAGCTGTCCTCGAGGTTCGAGGGCGTCGAGCTCGTGAACGTGCCCAGGGAGGACCCGTTCATCAGGATCGTGGACGGCATGTGCAACGAGGCGCTGGACTCCGCTGGACGCCCCCGGCGCCGCGGATGACTCGTGTAAATTTATCATATACGTGCGGCGCAACGATATAAATATCTTCAAGGCGAATGCCCGCGTGGCTTCCCTCGGAATATGTCCATACTGTGGGCTGGCCTGCAGGCTGCGCTTCGAGGTCCGCGGGGGGCGCGCTTCGTCCACGGGGCCCGATCCGTCGGACCCGGTCAGCGGCGGGTCGCCGTGCATAAGGGGCCTCACCGTGCACGAGGCCATGTACCGGGGGAGGCTCATGGCGCCGATCGTCAGGGGCGGGAAGCGCGGCCGTCCTAGGACGGTGGGCTGGAGGGAGGCTCTGGAGATCGTGGCGCGCGAGCTGGCGGGATCCGATCCCGAGGGGGTGCACTTCGCGATCTCGGGGAGGGTGACCAACGAGGACGCCCTGGCCCTGGTGAGGACCGCCCTGGCCGTCGTGGGGACGCCGAACGTGGACAACGCGAGCGCGAGGGTCTGCCACTCGTCCACCGTGGACGCGCTGAGGGAGATATACGGGGTTCCCGCGTCCACCGGGACCCTGGACGACATCGGGGGGCTGGACCTCCTGCTCCTGGCCGGCACGAACCCGGCCGTCGACTACCCCCCCATGTACTCCAGGATCTCCAGGGCCCGCGCCCGGGGGACGGCGGTCATCTACATGGGATCGGTCGCCGCGGAGACCTCCCGCGCGTCCGACCTCTCCCTGCTCGTGCGGCCGGGGGGAGAGGTGGCGGTCCTCAACTACATCGCCAGGGAGGTCATCGAGTCGCGCGCCTACGCTGATGGAGTCGAGCTAGTGGACGGATTCCGGGAGTACCGCGAGTGGGTCATGGGTTACGACCTCACGAGGGCCGCGGATGCGCTCATGGGATCCCCCGGGGAACTGCGCCGGGCAGCTGAGCTCGTCGCGGGCTCCGCGCGCATGGGCGTCGCCAGCGGCATGGGCCTCGCGCACGGTCCCGGGGGCTGCGCGGCCCTGAGGTCCCTCTACGACCTGGCCCTGCTGAAGGGCGCGAGGGTCCTCACCATGAGGGGGCTCGTGAACGTCCAGGGCGTGGGCGACATGGGCGCCTGCCCGGGGCTGCGCTGCTGGGACGATGCCTCGCGGTCGAGGGCGGAGGGGCGCTGGGGCCCGATCCCGGGCGGCGGCATCACGTTCACTGACGCGCTTCTCGGGGGAAGCCCCGAGGTCATCCTCATGACCGACATGAATCCGGTGCACAGCATGCCGAGCCCCCGGGCGGTGGAGCGGGCGCTTGAGAACTCGTTCGTCGTCTGCATGTGCAGCTACCCCAACGAGACGACGGAGCTGGCGGACGTCCTGCTCCCCACACCGCTGATGCCGGAGAGGGAGGGCACCGTGACCAACGGAGAGAGGAGGGTGAGGCCGGTGAGGCCGGCCGCGCCTCCCCCGGGCTCCCAGCTCCAGGAGTGGAGGATAGCGTCCGAGCTGGCGAGGATCCTAGGGCGCGAGCTGGGCTACTCGTCCGCGATGGACGTGACCCGCGAGATAGTAGAGCTCGTCCCGGGGTACCGCTCCGTGGACCCCGGAGCGCTGGCCTCCGGCCTCGATCAGTGGGCCCAGAAGGGGCCGATCAGCCCCAGGTTCGCGCTGGCAACAGATCCGGGCCCCGTCGACGTGCCGCCCGGCAGCTGGCTGCTGGTGGACCTCCGGAGCCCCCATCACTTCCTGGGGGGCGAGGTCACCTGGAGGGTGAGGTCGCTCGCGAGGGCCTCGGGGGGACCCGCTGTGCTCATGAATCCCGCGGACCTGGAGGAGCTCGGGATCGAGGGCCTCAGGGTCAGGGTCTGCAGCGACGCGGGGTGCTTGGAGGCGCCGGCCAGGGGGAGCGCGGTGATTCCCAGGGGGTTCATCGGATATCATCTGAGCAACAGGAGGGCCCGCTACAATGACCTGGTGCCGCCGGAGCTCTCGGAGTGTTCCAGGACGCCGAGATATAAGTTCATACCAGTGAGGGTCTACCTCGGGGACGCGCAGCTGGTCCCGCCGTCCGCCGGCGCCGAAATCAGCGCCGATTCCCTTTAAATTCTCGTGCCAACTTTGCGCGCATATATAAAAAATTTTTAAATAAAGCGATTTGATGTCCGAATACGTGGATAGGGGGTCTCCCTCGTGGAGGGGCAAGGTGAAGGACATCTACGACATGGGGGACCGCCTGCTCATCGTCTTCATGGACAGGATATCAGCGTTCGACGAGGTCCTGCCGGATCCCATACCCGGGAAGGGCGTCGCGCTCAGCGAGATGTCGGTCCTCCTGCTGGGCATGAGCAGGGGCGTGTACCCGAACCACCTGCTGAGGAGGGTCGACGAGCGCTCCGTGGAGGTCGTGAAGGCATCGAGGATAGACTTGGAGTTCATAGTCAGGGGCTACCTCTACGGCTCCGCGTGGCGCGCCTACTCGAGGGGGAGGACGACCATCTCGGGCGTCGAGCTGCCGCCCGGCCTGAGGATGGCCGACGAGCTGCCGGAGCCCGTGCTGACTCCCACGACCAAGAGCCAGGCCGGGCACGACGAGGAGATAAGCGCCCGGGACGCCGTATCGTCCGGGCTCCTGACGCGGGATGAGTGGAGGGAGCTGGAGGAGGCGAGCCTCAGGCTCTACGATTTCTACCGCCGCGTGGCGTCCTCGAGAGGGCTGATACTCGCGGACGCGAAGTTCGAGTTCGGCAGGACGCGGGACGGGCTGATCCAGATAGACGAGCCGCCCACGCACGATTCGGCGCGCATATGGCCGTCCGAGTACTACGAGCCCGGGAAGCGGCAGGAGGATCACTGCCTGGACAAGGAGTTCCTGAGGGCCTACCTCAGGGAGGTCGGCTGCGTGAGGTGCAGGCTCCCCGGAGTCGTGGTGGACCAGGTGGCCAGGAGGGCGATGGGGGCGTACAGGGTCATGGCCGGCGCCGCGCGCCCGGAGGACCTGGGGCTCCTGGGGCTTGACGAGGTGATGGAGGCTGCCAAGGGAGAGCTGCGGAGTGGTGGGAATATATAGGCGCGGGGGCGGAGTCATCAGCGACCTCTACTGGTCGCTCCTGAGCCTCAACCACCGGGGGCAGCAGTCCCACGGGTTCGCCGTGCTCCGCGGGGGCGAGATCCTGAGGGCGGTCGACCTGGGGCCGCTCCCCGACTCGCGGCGGCCCGATCCGGGCGCGATGGACGGTGAGCTGGGCATAGGCCACGTCAGGTACGCGACCTCCGGGGGCAGCTCGGCGTCCGAGCTGCTGGCGGACGCCCAGCCGGTGCTGGTGGAGGGCCACGGCAGGAGGCTCGCGATCGCCTACAACGGCAACCTCGCCAACGCGCTGGAGCTCAGGAGGGAGCTGGAGGCCTCGGGGGCGCGCCTGGGGACCGGATCGGACGCCGAGGTGCTCGCGCTCGAGATCCTGCGGGGCCTGGGCGCGGGAGGCCTCGAGGGCGCGCTGGCGCGCGCGTCCGGGGCCGTCGACGGAGCCTACTCGATTGTCGGGCTGATCGACGATGGGACCCTCTTCGCCGCCAGGGATCCGAACGGGATAAAGCCGCTCTTCGCGGGCCGCATCGGGTCCGGCTTCGTGTTCGCGTCCGAGACCGTCGCGCTCGACATGATAGGCGCCGAGCCGGTGGGGCCCCTGGCCCCCGGGGAGCTGATTGTGGTGAGGGAAGGGGCGATCTCCCGCTCGAGGTACGCGCCAGCCGCCCCGGAGCGCCTCTGCTCATTCGAGTACGCGTACTTCGCCAGGCCGGACTCGATCCTGGGCGGCAGGTACGTCTACGAGGTCAGGAGGGAGCTGGGGAGGAGGCTCGCGCGCCGCTATCCCGAGGTGGTGGCGCGCGTGGACGTCGTGTCCCCCGTGCCGGAGACGGCAGCCGACGCGGCGTACGGGTTCCACGAGGTCTCGGGGAAGCCCCTGGAGCCGCTCGTCTTCAAGCACAGGTTCGTCAGGGCCAGGGCGTTCATGTCCAGGGATGACGAGAGGCCCGAGCTCATAGCGAGGAAGTACAACGTGTCCAGGAGGGCCGCCGGCAGGAGAGTAGCCCTGATCGACGACAGCGTGGTCAGGGGCGACACCCTCAGGCACCTCGTGTCCTCGCTGAGGTCGGCCGGGGCCGCGGAGGTCCACGTGTTCTCGACCTTCCCCAGGATCTCGCACCCCTGCTTCTACGGCATAGACATGGCGACGTACGGCGAGCTGATCGGGTTCAACCGCGGCCCCGAGGAGGTGGCGCGCAGGATAGGGGCCGACAGCGTCAACTACCAGGACCTGGACGACTTCCTGGAGGTAGTGGGGCGCGACTCCTGCGTCGCGTGCGTCACCGGACACTATCCCACCAGGCGCGCCTCCGCGCTGGCGGAGGCCGCCCTCAGGGCCCCCCACTTGAGGGGGAGGATAACGGAGGCGATGGGCTCTTGGGCGGGATCCTAGGTGTCTGCACGTTCGGCCAAGGGAGGGAGGTGTGGAGGGTGTCGCCGTTCCTCCGCTACGGTCTGATGGCGCTGCGCAACCGCGGCTCCCAGGGGGCGGCGATCGCCGTGTTCGACGGCTTCACGGTTGCCCGCGCCGAGGCGGGGGACCCGGAGGACCTCGGGGAGGGTCCCCCGGGGTACGTGGGCGTCGGCGCGGTCGCGTCGGGCGATGACTCCTGGTTCGAGGTCGGCGAGGTGATCCTGGCCGGCGACGGCGCGCCCGAGATTGGATGGAGGAGGTTCGCCGACGAGGTCGCCGCGGCTCTCTCGTCCAGCGACCCCGCGCCGGCCCTCGCCGACGTCGTCGGCGGCGCGGGCGGCCACTACGCGTTCGTCGCCCTCTCCCGGGGCGGGACCCTGGCCGCTGGGAGGGACCCGGGCGGATCCCTGCCGCTCGAGGTCGGATCCATGGGGTTCGACATGGGCGCGGTCGCCTCGGAGTCGGCGGCGCTCGAGGTCATGGGATTCGAGCACGCGGGTCCCCTCCGCCCCGGGGAGGTGATCGTCATGGATCCGCTGGAGGTCTCGAGGGCGAGCGCCGATCCCCGCGAGGGCTCGCGCTGCTCCTTCGAGTACGTGTACAACGCCAGGCATGACTCCGTGATCGACGGCGTGAGCGTCTACGCGGTCAGGGAGAGGATCGGCGAGCTGCTGGCCGAGGAGGCGCCAGCCGATGCGGACGTCGTCATAGGCGTGCCCGAGACTTCCCTCCCGGTGGCGATCGGTTACTCGAGGAGGTCCGGGATACCCCTGGCGCTGGGCTTCGTATCCAGCGTCGGCAGGCTGAGGACGGCGGGGCTCCGGACGGCGCTCGAGAGGGTGGCCGGGGTCCAGCTGAAGCTCAACGTGATAGAATCCGCGGTCGACGGGAGGGACGTGGTCCTCGTCGACGACAGCGTGGTCAGGGGGACGACGCTCAGGAACGTGGTCTGGAACCTCAGGAGGAAGGGGGCCAGGATCGTCCACGTGAGGGTGGGCAGCCCGCCGCTGGCGGGCGGCTGCCCGCTCCGCCGCCTGCCCCCGAGGGACGAGCTGATATCCTCGGACCTGTCGGAGGAGCAGATAGCCGCGGTGGTCGGCGCGGACAGCGTGCGCTTCCTTAGCCCCGAGGGGCTCCGCGCCGCGCTCGGGGCGGATGGCTTCTGCATGAGGTGCTGGAGGGGGTCCGCGTGATCAGGGTGCTGGGGTTGGGCGGGGGATCCAGGGAGGCCGCCCTGGCGGAGGCCCTGGCCTCCAGCTCCAGGGACGTGCGGATCTTCTGGATCTCGGAGAATCGGAACCCGGGGATAAGGGCGGCGGTGGAGCGGACCGGCGGCGAGTACGCGATTGCGGACGCCTCGGACCCCGAGGCGGTCGCGCGGCTAGCGAGGGCCTGGAGGGTGGAGCTGGCGGTCGTGGGGCCGGAGGAGCCCCTCTTCAGGGGGGTCGCGGACTCCCTAGAGGAACTGGGCGTCGCGGTCGTGGGCGCCAAGAGGAATCTGGCGGCGCTCGAGATGTCCAAGGCCACCATGCGCAGGATCCAGTGGTCTCACGGGATACCCGGCAGGCTGCTCTTCAGGGCGTACAGGAGCTACGCGGAGGCGGTGGCCGACATAGAGGCGCAGCCGGACGTGCCCGCGTGGACCCAGAACGTGGTGCTCAAGCCGGCGAGGCAGGCCGGGGGAAAGGGCGTCAAGGTGATCGAGGACAGGCAGGCCTACCTGCACGGGGAGAAGGCCGCGTTCAAGCTCAGGCACGCGGAGTGGCTCGACAGATACGTGGCCGGCTACGGGGACCTGGAGGAGAGGATACTGATAGAGGAGAAGGTGTGGGGACCCGAGTACACCGTCCAGTGCCTGTCGGACGGGCGTTCCCTGCGCTGCTTCCCGCCCGTCCAGGACAACAAGCACGCGTTCGAGCTGGGGATGGGCCCGGAGACCGGGGGAATGGGCAGCTACTCCTCGGGGCATCTCCTGCCCTTCCTCACCGAGGAGGAGTACAGGAGGAGCGTTGAGATAGTGTCGTCAATGGTGAGGGCCATCGAATCGGAGACGGGCCTCAGGTACGTCGGCTTCGTCGCCGGCCAGATGATGCTCACGGAGATAGAGGGGCCCACGCTGATAGAGATGTACTCGAGGCTCGGGGACCCCGAGGGCTTGAACGCCCTGGCGTCCCTCAGGGCGGACCTCGTGGAGGTCCTGGAGGCGACCGTCGAGGGGAGGCTCGAGGGCCTCAGGATGGACTTCTCGGAGGAGGCGACCGTCGTGGTGGCGCTTGCCCCCCGGGGATATCCGGAATATCGCGATCTGGCGGCGGGCCACCCGGTCTCCGCGGACCTGGAGGCCATCTCCGGGCGCGGCTGCAGGATCTACTGGGGATCCGTGCACGAGGAGGGCGGATCGATCGTGACCCGGGGATCGAGGGCGGCCGAGGTGCTGGCCACCGGGGCCGATCCGCCCGGGGCCTCGGCGCGCGCCAACGCCTGCGCCGGCGCGGTGAGGCTCGCCGATGGGTGGCGCTTGATCCACAGGGGAGACGTAGGATCCGCGGGGATGATATCCAGGGCGGTGAGGTCCGCGCAGAGGGCGAGGGCGCTCTACCGCTACAGGATGGAGAGGGGGATCCTCGGGAGGAGGCTCGACTGGGTTCCGGGCCGGGGGCTCGTGGACCCCGCCCAGGACCTCGTGAGGGAGGTGACCGCCTGTGATGAGGGGCATCGAGCCCAGGGAGTCCGCGATCGAGGAGGCCATGTCCTACGCCAGGGAGCTGGAATCCCGCCTGGAGCCGCTCGACCGCCTGGACCCGGGGGACCCGTTCGTCTACGTGAGCGTCGGCGGGGGGGAGCTGGGGGACTTGGTGCTCACCGCCGCCAAGAGGTCGCTGGGAGGGAGGAGCGCCGGCATAGTCACGGCGGCCATCGACAGGTATCAGGGTTTCCCCGCCCAGGACAGCGCGGACCTGAGCGCGGTCGTGGACATGAGGGACGGGGACGCCTTGGAGTCAGCGATCTCCGGATTCGTGCGCGATCCCCGCTCGGTCAGGCACGCGGTGTTCCTGGAGGTGGAAGCGGTGGACACGGCCCGCGTATTCGAGATGGCGACCAGGAGGGGCTACAACGTGGTCTCGACCCCGTACGGCCCCCTAGTGGGCATGGACAGGCTGGCCAGCAAGCTCCTGATCGAGAGGCTGGGCGTGCCCGCGGTCGAGTGGAGGTACGCCGGGTCGCTGGAGGAGCTGCGCGCGGCCGCTGGGGAGCTCGGGTTCCCCATAATAGTGAAGCCAGTCATGACGTCGAGTGGGCACGGCACCTCGATCGTGGAGGGCGAGGGGGGACTCGATGCCGCGTACGAGCACGCGATGAGGCACGCCAGGGGCAGGGGGGATGAGGTGATAGTGGAGAGGTACCTCCCCGAGCTGAGGACGGAGGGCGTCGAGCTCACCCAGCTGGTGCTGAGGCACTTCGACGAGGACGGGAGGATCAGGACGACAGTTCTCGCGGTCGGGCACAGCAGGCCCGGGGCCGTCTACGTCGAGAGCTGGTTCCCCTCCGGCGTGCCCGCGGAGCTGGAGCGGGAGGGCGCCGAGCACGCCGCGAGGGTGGCGAACGCCCTGGGGGGCCTGGGGCTCTACGCGGTCGAGCAGTTCGTGGTGGGCGGGAGGGTCTACACGAGCGAGTTCGCCAACAGGCCCCATGACACCGGCATGGTCACCAGGTGGGCGCTCGCGGAGGACGAGGGCTCGCTCCACCTCAAGGCCACCATGGGCCTCGTGGTGCCGGCCCCCCGCGCGGCGCACCCCGGCTCCTTCTGCGCGGCCCGCGTAGTGCTCGCGCCGGACGACGTCGCGCCGGGCGCGCCGGTGACCTCCTGGAGCCCCAACGCCGCGCACTCGCTGATCAGGAGGAGGGGCTGGATGGGCGACGTGTGGTTCTTCGGGAAGCCGACCGCCTATCCCGGGAGGAGGATGGGGCTGGCCGCCGCGTGCTCCCGCTCCCTGCGCGCGGCCAGGGCCAGGGCCGCCTCCATAGCCTCAGCGGCGGAGGGGTCGATATCCTATGGCGCGCTACACGGTGAGAATTGAGGTCTGGCTGAGGGAGGGGCTCGTGGACCCGGAGGGCCGCACGGTCTCGGAGGCGCTCTCCGGGCTGGGATTCCCGGTGCGCTCGGCGAGGGCCGGGAGGATCTACGAGATATCGGTGGATGCGCCCGGCGCGGAGGAGGCCGTGTCCATGGCGGAGGGCATGTGCAGGGAGCTCCTCGCCAACCCCGTCAGGGATTCCTGCCGCGTGGAGGTGATCGGGCGACGGGATCCGTCGCGGAGGCCGCGGTCGCCGCCGGGATGAGCCCGGAGGACGCGAGGGCGGTGGAGGAGCACTTCGCCGCGCTCGGCCGCCCCCCCACCTACGCCGAGATCAGGGTGATAGCGCAGCTCTGGTCGGAGCACTGCAGGCACAGGACGTTCAGGGGCAGGATCGTGGATCCGCGCGGCGAGGTGCTGGCGGACGACCCGCTCTCCACGTTCATAGGGTCCGTCTCCGCGGCCCCCTGGGTGATCTCGTCGCTGAGGGACAACGCCGGGATAGTCGAGCTGGCGCGCGGCCACGGGATAGCCGTCAAGGTCGAGACCCACAACCACCCGTCGGCCGTGGAGCCATTCGGCGGCGCGGCCACGGGCGTCGGGGGCGTGATTAGGGACGTGCTGGCCGTCTGGGCGGATCCCATAGCGCTGATCGACGTGCTCTGCTTCGGTCCTCCCGGCTCGCCGGGGCTCCGCGGCGCCCTCAGCCCGCGCCGCGTGATGGAGGGCGTGATCTCCGGCGTAGGGTACTACGGGAACAACGTCGGGGTGCCGACCCTGGCGGGCGCCGTCGTGTTCGACGAGGGGTACGTCGGGAACCCCCTAGTGTTCGCCGGGTGCGTGGGCATCGTGCCCTCTGGGGGGTACTCGAAGGACCCGCGCCCGGGCGACGTCCTCGTCCTGGTGGGCAACCGCACGGGGCGGGACGGCATAGCCGGCGCGACGTTCGCCTCCTCGGCCCTCCCCGAGGACCTGGTGGCGCTCAGGCCGGCGGTTCAGATACCGGATCCGCTGGTGGAGGAGGGGCTAATCAGGTTCATCTCCGCGGCCAGGGGCGCCCGCGCGGCCTCCGGCGTGACCGACCTCGGGGGAGGGGGCCTGGCGGTCGCCGCCGCGGAGATGGCGCGCGAGGCGCGCGCCGGCTGCGAGCTGTCCCTGGACTCCGTGCCCCTCAGGGAGGAGATGGAGCCCTGGGAGATCCTCGTCTCGGAGTCGCAGGAGCGCATGCTCCTCTCCGCGCGCCCGGGCGATGTCGGCCGCCTCCTCAGGATCGCAGGGGCCGAGGGCCTGGAGGCCGCCGTTGTGGGCAGGCTCACGGAATCGGGTAGATTCGTCGCGCGCTTCCGCGGCGAGGTCGTCGCGGACCTGGACATGGAGTTCCTATTCAATCCCCCGAGGGTCACCAGGGTCGCGTCCCCGCCGGCGCTCCCGGCGGAGGAGGACCCGCAGCTCGAGGACCCGCCGGACCTCGGCGAGGCGCTGCTGCACCTGCTGGCCTCGCCCAACATCTCGAGCAGGGATGGCGTGATAAGGACCTACGACACGGGCGTCGGGGGGAGGACCGCCGTCTACCCGCTGGAGGAGCCGGCCGGCGGCCACAACGACGCCGCCGTCCTGAAGCCGCTCGGCGACGGATGGGAGGGGGTGGTGATATCGGTGGGGCTGAAGCCCAGGTACTCCAGGATAAGTCCCTACTGGATGGCCGCCTCCAGCATAGACGAGGCGCTGCGCAACAACGCAGCCGTCGGCGGGAGGAGGTGGTCCCTGCTCGACAACTTCTCCTGGGGAAGCCCGGAGAGGCCGGAGTCCATGTGGTCGCTGCTGGAGGCCCTGAGGGCCTGCCGCGACTTCGCCTCGGCCTTCGGGGCGCCGTTCGTGTCCGGGAAGGACAGCCTGTACAACGAGTCGGCGCTCGGGCCCGTGCTCCCCACGCTCGTGATAACTGCGGTGGGCGTGATCCCGGACGTGAGGCGCGCCCTCACCTCGTCCCTGAAGGCGCCGGGCGATCCCGTGTACGCGCTGGGCGTCACCAGGGCGGAGATGGGGGGATCCGAGTACTTCGAGCTCCTGGGGATCCGCGGCGGCGTCGTGCCGAGGGTCAGGCCGGGCGAGTCCAAGCGCGCCCTGGAGTGCGTGATCCGCGCGGCGGACGAGGGCCTGCTGGCCGCGGCTCACGACGCGTCGGAGGGCGGCCTCGCCGTCGCCGCCGCGGAGATGGCGATCTCGGGCCGCCTGGGGATGGACCTAGACCTCACCAGGATCCCCTCGGAGGGCGCGCTGGCGGACCGCCACCTGATGTTCTCCGAGAGCAACGGGAGGTTCTTGGTCGAGGCCCGCAGGGGGAGCGAGCGCGACCTGGAGCGCCTGATGGCATCCATAGGCTGCGCGTTCGCGAGGGTGGGCACAGTGACGGGCGAGGGGGAGCTGATCCTCAGGGGGCGCCGCGGGGCCTTGGAGCTGGGCCTCGAGGACCTGGAGTCGGCATGGAGGCGCGGGCCGTGGCGAGGATCGCCGTGCTGAGGGCCCCCGGCACGAACTGCGACCGTGAGACGGAGGGCGCACTGAGGGAGGCGGGGGGCGACGCGGTCACGGTCAGCATATCGGACCTGGAGTCCGGGAGGTCGGATCTCTCGCGCTTCGCCGGGCTCGTGATACCGGGCGGATTCTCCTACGGCGACAGGGTGAGGGCGGGCGCCATACTGGCGGCGAAGCTCAAGACGTCCCTCCGCGGGGCACTGGAGGAGCACGTATCGCGCGGCCGGCCCGTGATTGGGATCTGCAACGGCTTCCAGGTGCTGGTCGAGCTGGGGATCCTCCCGGGCATCAGGCGGTGCGGGGCGGCGCTGGCCCCCAATTCCTCGGCCCGCTTCGAGTCCCGCTGGGTGCGCGTCAGGAGGACCGGCCGGTGCCCCCTCGCGGCGGGCCCCGACGTCCAGCCTCTGCCCGTGGCGCACGGCGAGGGCAGGGTGGTGCTGTCGGACCCCGGCTGCGCCGAGGAGCTGGAGTCCATGGGTCTGATAGCGTACAAGTACGCTAGGCCCGATGGCTCCCCCGCCGGCGGCGAGTACCCGTTCAACCCTAACGGGTCCGCGGCCGACATAGCCGGCCTGTGCTCGCCGGAGGGCAACGTCATGGGGATCATGCCGCACCCCGAGAGGGCGGTCCACCGGTGGCAGGTGCCCCGCGCGATGGGGGAAGCCGGCGGGATCGCGATCTTCAGGGCGTTCGTCGAGGCGGCTTCCAGGTCCGCGCGAGTTCGGGGCGCAAGCCTCTCTACCGCGATACGAATGATTTCATGATGACAATATTTAGCATACCGGGCCGCAAATGGTGAGAAAGATATAAAACATCTCGCCGGGGCGGACCGCGTGTCGTCGAGGCTCCTCTCGGCGTTCTCATCCGAGTGGTTCTCCGTCGCGCTGGGCACGACCGCCACGTCGGTCGCGACCTACTGGATGTCCGCGCTCTATCGCCTGCCCATCCTGCGCTGGGCGGGACTTGCGTTCCTCATAATCGGCGCCGCGTCCTTCGCCGCGATCTCGGTCCTCTGGGCAGCGAGGGGGCTGGCGTTCCCCCATCTCATCGGGAGCGATTCGCGCGACCTAAACCGCGTGAGCTTCACCGCCGTGATGCCGCTGGAGATGATTGCGCTGGGGACCGCGCTCCAGCTCTACCTGGGGACGCCGCGCTCCGCGCTCCTCCTCGCGGATTACTTCGCCGCGCTCGCCGCATCCATGTCCCTCAGCGTGCTGGAGGGCTATCTCCTCTACACGAAGGGGGAGATCTCCGGGAGTGAGCTGACGTACGCGCTCGTGATACCCCCCATATCGGTGTCCACCGGGGTGCTGCTGGCCCCCTCGCTGGTTCAGATCGCCCCGGGCCTGGCCCCCCTCGTGGACTTCCTGGTCGCGGGCGGCCTCGGGGTGAGCTTCATGCTCTTCATGTTCATAGGATCCCTGGGGCTCGCCGCGCACGTCAGGGAGGTCAAGGGCCCTGAGCATCTACCGGTGGCGATATTCCCGGTCGGGGTATCCAGCATACTGGCCATCAACATACTTTTCCTCTCATCGATCGGCTTCATCCAGGGAAAACTCGCGCTCACGATGGCGATCGCGCTATGGGGGTTCGAGCTCTGGAACTTGCTCGTGATGGCCGCAGTGAGCGCAGCATCCCTCCGCGGCCGGCCCCCGATGAGCGTCTGGGCCTACCTGTTCCCGCTCACGATCTTCTGGGTCTCATCGATCCGCATATCCGCGCTCCTGGCCTCCTCGGGGTACTCGCTTCCCTCGAGGATCGTGATCGCGGTCGGCACCGCGGTCGCGGCCGCCATCCTGCCGCTCTGGGCGTACTCGGTCTACGCGTCGGCGCTCCTGCTCAGGTGGCTGATCTCGCTGTCGAGGGCTCCGGCGCCGACGGACGCCGCGGCCGAGGGCGGGAAATCCCCGTAGATGGCCGCCATCAGCTCCCTCAACCTCCTCCTGAGCTCCTCATCCGATCCGGCCACCACGCACGCGTGCCCCATCTTCCTCCCGGGCCTCGCCTCGGCCTTCCCGTACCACCAGAGCCTCGCGCCGGGCACCGATAGTATGTCCCGCATCGGCAGCTCATCCCTCGATATCCCCAGGATGTTCACGATCCCCGTCGGGCGGAGGATCTCTGTCGATCCGAGCGGCATGTCCAGTATGGCGCGCAGGTGATTCTCGAACTGGCTCGTGGCCGCCCCGCAGAGGGACCAGTGCCCCGTGTTGTGCACCCTGGGGGCGAACTCGTTGGCGAGGACCCTGCCATCAGCCGAAACGAGGAACTCGACCGCAAGCACGCCGACGTAGTCCATGGACCTGGCCAGGCGGATCGCGGCCCTGGACGCGGCCTCGACGGCCTCCGCGTCCCGCGCGGGCGCAATGCTGTACAGGAGGATCCCGCCCGCGTTGTGGTTCTCGGCCGCCGGGTAGATCGCCTCCTCGCCCGAGCCCGAGCGGGCGACGATGACCGAGATCTCCTCCCGCACGTCCACCATCTCCTCCACGAGCACGGGGTAGCCCCAGGGGATGGACGCGGCGTCCCCGGGATTCCTCAGGAAGCGCACGCCCTTCCCGTCGTACCCCCCGCCCAGGGCCTTGACGACCGCGGACCCCGCGCTCGAGAGGAACTCCTCCACCTCCCGGGGCGAGCCGGCGGGCCTGAAATCGGCCGTCGGGATCCCCAGCTCGACGAACAGCCGCTTCTCCAGGAGCCTGTTCCGCTTGGCGAGAAGCGGGCGCAACCCCGGCCTGAGCTTCCCGGCCGCCTCCGCGATCTCCGCCGCCTCCGCCTCCGCGTTCTCGAACTCGTAGGTCACCACGTCGCTCCAGGAGGCCAGCTCGGCGCCCTCGCCAGGCCTGAACGCCCTGTCGGCAATCCTGGCGGCGGGGGCGCCCGCGTCCGGGTCCAGGACCCCGAAGGATATCCCGAGCCTCCTGCCCTCCAGGATCATCATCCAGCCCAGCTGGCCGCCGCCGAGTATCCCCACGCGCGGCCCCCGCTCGCGCGCCATCCAGCGACGCCCCCAGCACCTCATCCCTCATGGACTCCATGAGCGCGACGCCCCTATCCCTAATCTCGGGGTGCTTCAACCCGAGAATCCTGGCGGCGAGCAGCGCGGCGTTCCTGGCCCCCCCGACCGCCACGGTGGCCACGGGGACCCCGTACGGCATCTGGACTATGGAGAGGAGGGAGTCGAGTCCTCCCAAGTTCCTCGTGGGTATCGGCACCCCTATCACGGGAAGGGGGGTCAGCGACGCGGTCATCCCGGGCAGGTGCGCGGCGCCCCCGGCGCCCGCAATTATGACCTCGAGGCCCCTCCCGGCGGCGCTCCTCGCGTACTCGAACATCAGCTCCGGGGTCCTGTGCGCCGATACCACCCTGACCTCGTGCGGTATCTCGAGCTGCCTCAGGACCTCCACCGCCTCCCTCATCACCTCCCAGTCGCTCCTGCTCCCCATGATGACGCCCACGAGGGGCCCCATGCTTCATCGATGCCGCGGGACGTCTAAAAATGCATTTCTCACATGCAAATTTAAAATTTGCACGATCGATGACAGTTCTCCTCGGGCCCGCCCCGCGGCGCAGCAACGGATTTAGATCGCGGCGCCCCCGGATCCGCGTGTCCTCCTCTTACAGGGGGCTGGGGGTGGACCCGAGGAAGGAGGGGGTGGAGGCGCTCTCATCGATGGTGAGGCCCGCCGTCAGGGGGTTCTCCGACGTCCTGGAGGACCCGGAGGTCGCCGGGAGGGGGCTCGTGCTCCACGTGGACGGGGCTGGATCGAAGCCCATAATCGCGTACCTCCACTACAGGGAGACCGGGGACCCGTCCTGGTTCTCGGGCCTCGTGCAGGACGTCCTCGCCATGAACGTGGACGACGCGGCCGCGGTGGGGGCCCGCCCGCTGCTCTTCGCCGACTACGTGGTCTACAATAGCCTGAGGATAAGGGGCGAGGACCTCCTCCCGGCCATAGCGTCGGGGCTCGGGTCCTCGCTGTCCTCGCTCGGCGAGGCGATGTCCGGCCTGGGAGGGGGGCCCGCCCTGGCGGGCGGCGAGACCGCGCAGTCGCCCGATCAGGTGGGCACGCTGGACGTCGCCGGCGCGGTCCTGTCCTCGGTGGGGCTGGAGGAGGCCCGGCGCGCCTCCGCGGTCGAGGCCGGGATGGTCATCGTCGGGCTCAGGAGCGGCGGCAGGTCCAGGTGGGAGCCCAGGGAGAACAGCGGGATCATGTGCAACGGGCTGACGCTCGCCAGGCACGTCCTGCTTTCGCCGGAGTACAGGGCGAGGTACCCGGAGGCCTACTCGCCGGAGGCGCGCGGGGACGGGAGGTTCCGCCTGGAGGACTCGCCCGATGGTCTGGGGATGACCGTGGGCGAGGCGCTCTCGTCGCCCACGCGCATATTCGCGCCCGTGGCTCTGGAGTCCCTCAGGCGCTGCGCGGGGAGCCCGATGGCGATGGCGCACGTGACGGGCGGGGGGCACACGAAGATCCTGAGGCTGGGCTCGGGGGTGCGCTACGTCCTGGACGGGCTCCCGGAGCCGGACCCCATCTTCGGGCTGATAAGGGAGGAGGGCCGCATCGGATGGGCGGAGATGTACGAGTCCTTCAACATGGGGATCGGCTTCGAGATCCTGACGACGCGCGAGTGCGCCGAGGAGGCGCTGCGCGCGGCCGAGCTCCACGGGGTGGGCGCGTCGATCGTGGGCAGGGTGGAGCGGTGGGCGCCCGGCGAGAACTCCCTCGTGATAAGGACCCGCTGGGCCGGCGAGCTCTCCTGGCGCCGCGCCCTGGTGCGATGGCCATCGGACTATCTCCGCCCAGACCGGCGCGTGGTCGGAGCCCATCACGTCGTAGAGTATCCCTGCCCCCCTCACCCTGTGCCTGAGCTCCTCCGAAACCAGTATGTAGTCGATCCTCCAGCCGACGTTCCTCTCGCGCGCGCGGGACCTGTAGGACCACCAGGAGTAGTGCCCCCCGTCCCTGACGAACATCCTGAAGGTGTCCACGTAGCCGAGCCCGAGAAAGTGCGTCATCCAGTCCCTCTCCTGCTGCGTGAATCCCGCGCTGTTCGCGTTGTCCTCCGGCCGCGCTATGTCCAGCTCCGTGTGCGCCACGTTGAAGTCCCCGCCTATCACGAGCGGCTTCCTCCTCCTGAGCCCCTGCGCGAATCCCTCGAAGGCCCGGTCGAACTCGAGCTTGTAGTCGAGCCTGGTGAGCCCCTGCTGGGAGTTCGGGAAGTAAACGTTGACCACGTAGAACTCCTCCAGCTCTATCGTTATCACGCGCCCCTCGTCGTCGAACCTCGGGTCCCCGATGCCGCGGGACACCGAGATGGGCTCCACCCTCGAGAGCGTCATCGTGCCCGCGTAGCCCCTCCTCCTCGAGGGGTTCAGGTAGGCCAGGTACCCCGATCCCGGGTAGATCTCGAGCGGCACGGAGTCCGACCTCACCTCCTGCAGGAGGACCACCTCGTATCCCCTGGACAGGAACTCCATCAGGCCCTTCCCCATCGCGCTCCTTAGCCCGTTGACGTTCCACGACGCTATCCTCAACGCGGGGGGATCGGCGGGGGGCGAGATAAGTCGAGCTGGATGCCCGAGCGCCGCCCGATAACTCACGATGCCCCCGGGTCGACAGCGCATGAGATGCAAATAAATAACCCATTGATGAAATAAAGCCGTTGAGGATAGCGGTGCTGAAGGCGAAGGGCGGGGTAGGCGGCTCCACGATCGCCGCCTCCCTCGCGAAGTACCTGGCCCTGAGGGGGATGAGGGTCTGCTAAAAATGACAAACCTGCCACTTCTGGGGGCGGGGTCGTCCCACTCAGTGGGCCGGAGCGGAAGGCTTTTAAACAGGGCCTTATTAGTGTGCTCAGTAGCGCCCGCCAAGGGGGCGTAACCGACGAGACCCCGCCCCGGGATCCCCGGGGAACCCTCGCCCTTCAGGGCGGGGAAGGGGTCAGAAACATCTTCTGGGCGGCCTGGCCGCTCTTCTTCCTGCTCTCCGCCATAGCGTTCGCGCTCAGGGTCCCCGGGGAGCCCGGGGGATCCAGCTACGTGGCGCCGGCTCACATCTTTATAGCGCGCCCGCTCCACCCTCCCCGGTGAGGCGCGGGCCCAGCCTGAGGAGGAGGGTGGGCGAGGGCGACTGGATGGACATCGAGGGGGCGATCGGCGGCAACAAGTACTGGAACGTCGCGGAGGGCAGGAGGGATTACGTCTACGCGCTGGCCCTCTCGCGCGCCAGGGCCCCCGCGCCCGGCGGCCGCTACGTGAGGGCCACGGGGCTCGGCAGGGTGATCGCGCCGGAGCCCGTGGCCAGGTTCTGCAGGAAGTACAGGGTGCTTCTGGTGGACTCAGGTTCCCTGGCCGTGGTATCGGTGCTCACTTGGAGGGCCTTCAGGGAGGCAATGGCGAACCCCGACGGGATCCTGTCCGCGCTCGAGTCCGGGTCACTTCCGCGCTACATTAACTACAGGACGGTGCTGAGGATCCTGGGGGCGCGATGGCGGGTGGGATAATAAAGCGCGCGGATCCGCGCAGTAATCATTAATTACCCTTCCTGGCTCAGCCGCGGATGTGGGTTCCTCGCCGCCCCCAGTGCTCCAGGGCCAGGACCTCTCCTTCTCAGTAGGCCAGCGCGTCATCTTCGACGGGATCAACATTGAGACATACAAGAACGAGCTGGTGTCGATAATCGGGCCGTCCGGCGTCGGGAAGTCGACCCTGCTGAGGGTCCTCGGCATGTTCGTTCGCCCCACCAGGGGCCGCGTCCTGCTGCACGGCGAGGAGGTGACCAGGCCAACCCCCAGGATAGCACTGGTGCACCAATCGATAGCGACCTTCCCCTGGATGACCGCGCTGGATAACGTGAAGCTCGCCCTGCAGGGCAGGGGGCTGTCCAAGGAGGAGATGGAGGAGAGGGCCAGGAGGGCGCTCGAGATGGTGGGGCTGAGCGGGTTCGAGCGCTTCTATCCGAAGGAGATGAGCGGCGGCATGAGGCAGAGGGCGGCCATCGCCAGGGCGCTCGCGGGCGATCCATACGTCCTCCTGATGGACGAGCCCTTCGTGCACCTGGACGAGCTGACAGCTGAGAGGCTGAGGCGCGAGATATACGACATACTCTTCAGCGAGGGGTCGACGCTCGAGTCGGTGGTGCTCGTGTCCCACAACCTGAACGAGGTCGTGGAGCTGTCCGACCGGGTGTACGCCATGAGGGGGTCCCCCGCGAGGATCGTCGGGGAGCTGACGATCGAGCTCGAGAGGCCCAGGAACCAGTACAACCCGATCTTCAGCGAGTACGTGAGTGAGCTGTACTCCATGCTCTCGATAGGTGAGTAGGATGTACGGGGGACTGATAATAGCGGCGGCCGCCCTCGCCACTTTCGCGCGCGTCCTGGCGATGATGGGGCTCTCGATAGTCACCGGGTGGCTCCTGGGCTACGCCTCGCTGAGGAGCAGGGGGTTCGAGTCCGCTTACATACCGGCCATAGCCGTGCTGGAGTCCGTCCCGGTGATAGGGTTCTTCCCCCTCGTCCTCATAATATTCGTCGAGAGGATAGGGGGCCCCTTGGGCGTGGAGATGGCCGCCGACTTCCTGGTGTTCGACGCCGTCGTGTGGAACATCTGGGTGGGCATCTACCAGGCATTCAAGACGATCCCGCGCGACCTGGAGGAGGTGGCCGATAACTACGGGCTCGGCTTCCTCGGGAAGATGAGGAAGCTCTACGTGCCCTACTCCATACCCAGGATAGCGGCGAACCTGTTCCCGTCGTTCGCCGACGGGCTCTTCTACATAATGGCGAGCGAGGTGGTCTCCGTGGGGGTTCACACATACGAGGTGTTCGGGATAGGGACCCTGCTCACCGAGTACGTAGCGGGGGGGCAGATGGCGGGGATCTACTACTCCCTCCTGGCCATAGGGGTGGGCGTCGCGGGCTTCATGACGCTCTTCCGCTACTTCGCCAGGGCCTCGGTGGCGAAGTACGGGCTCGACACGGCCGCCCAGATAAGGCGCCGGGAGAGGCCGGCCCCGAGGCTCGGCTCGAGCGCGTGGGTGACCCTGGCGAGGCCCATGAGGCGCCTCTCCAGGTACGCGGCCTCGGCCGTCCTAGCGTCCGTGGCTCGCCCAGTGCGCTCGGTCTCGGGGAGGGCGCCGCGCCTCGCGCGCGCCGCTGGATACGCGATCGGCATCGCGATCCTCGGATACATAGTCTATTCGTCCTACAGGCTGATCGCGGCGGTGCCCGCCGCGACATGGTCCGAATTGTTATCGGACACGCCCGCGATGCTCTACGCGCTGGCGGTGGACTACGGGCGCGTCGCGGTGATAACGGGCGCGTCTTTCGCCATATCGGTGCTGGCCGGCTACTACCTCGCCACGCACGTGAGGGCCAGCGCGATCGTGATACCCGCGGTGCAGACGATAGCAGCGTTTCCCCCGCCGGCGTACTTCCCACTGATATACATGGCGACGTACACCTACATGGAAGCGCTCCCCGGCGGCATCGGCGCGGAGGTCTACGTCTTCATCCTGGGGTTCCTGAGCACGTTCTACTACGTGTTCTTCAGCTTCTGGATGGGCGTCCAATCGATACCGGTCGAGTTCTGGGAGCTGATGGACAACTACCGGCTGGGCTTCTGGGACAGGCTGCGCAGGGTGGTGCTCCCGGCGACGCTCCCCTACCTTGTGTCCGGGATCTCGAGCACCGTGAACAGCGCCTGGGGGGGCCTGATGGTGGGCGAGTACTGGCCCGGCGTGGTGCCCGGGAGGAACCTCGAGGTCAACGTGGGGCTCATGAAGCTCCTCGACGTCTACGTGAGCCAGGGATACCTTCACAGGGCCGCGTGGGCGTCGCTGCTCTTCGGGGCTGTCGTAGCCGTCTACAGCCTCCTGTTCACGGAGAGGCTCATGAACCTCTCCAGGTCGAGGTACGTGGTCGAGGAGGGGATCTTCGCGGCCTGAGGGGCGCCCGCCGACCCCCTCCTCGGGAGGAATCATCGGCAAATTATTTTAGCATCCGCGCCCCAAACCGGTAACGTGGCGAGGCTCAGGGTGCTCTTCGTGAGCGACGTGCACTACCGGCCGGACCTCGCTGGAGAGGATCCGCCGAGGGCCGCGGGCCTCGCCAAGATCGAGGAGATAGTGAGGAGGGAGGAGCCGGACCTGCTCCTGGGCGCAGGTGACTGGGACCTGGGGTTCGACAAGGATGCCTTCGAGGAGCTCGCGGCCATGACCTACGTCCTCACAATATACGGCAATCACGAGAACAGGGAGGGCATACGCGCGGCGCGCAACGCTGACGGGAGGCCCATACTCATACCCGACGGCGATGCCGTGGAGTTCGACGGGCTGGTCGTGGCCGGGATCTCGGGCAACATAGGCAGCGGCAGGAAGTGGCACCACAAGAGGCCGGAGCAGTTCGAGGCCGAGGCATCGAGCCTGTCGGAGCGCCGCGTCGACGTCCTCATAACGCACGAGCCGCCCTCGGAGGTCCCCTTCGTGCCGGGGAACCCCTACGGCAAGAGGATAGTTTCCAAGGCCGTCATGATGGTGAGGCCCGGGCTGCACTTCAGCGGGCACGTCGAGTATCCGACGCAGCTCGTCAAGCACGGGGGCATGAAGTTCCTCCACGTGGACAGCCAGCCGCCGGCTTGCGAGTACGCGGTGGGAGCGTTCGAGGACGGGGAGCTCCGCGAGCTCAGGATAAGGAGGAGCCCCGTGATACCCTTAAAGGAGACCCTGGCCGGTGGCCTCGGGGTTGGCTAAGCTTCCCTGGGTGGACGCGGTCAGCATAGAGCCCTGCGGCGCCATAATCGACTGCAGGGGCGGCCTCGAGGAGTACCTGAGGGCGGCGCTGGGGGACGAGCGGCTCGCGTCGGGCGTCGCGTCCCGCGCGATGCACATCGCGCGCTCGATCCAGGCGCCCTACGGGGCCCGGATGATGCTCGGCCTGAGGGCCGCGATGGAGCTCGGCGCCGAAGGCGCCCCGGGGTACTCCGAGGAGCTGGGCAGGGGGCTGGTGGAGTCCATCCCCGGGTGGAGCGTGTTCCCAGACTCCGCGGAGGGGATATCGCTGCTCAGGGAATCCGGGTACCGCGTGATCCTCGTGTCGGGGCTCGAGGAGTGGATCCTCAGGGCGTTCGTGGGCGGCTCGGGAATATCCGTGGACGCGGTCTACGGCGCGGGCAGCGAGGGTCCCTTCAAGCCGAACCCCCGCGCGCTCTTCACGGCCTACAGGGACGCCGGCATCCCGATCTGGAGGGGGCTGCACGCGGGCCAGGACATCGACGAGGACGTGCGGCCGGCGATGGTGCTGGGCCTCAGGACCGCCTGGGTGAACAGGTACGGGGAGGAGGAGCCCGAGGAGGGGATAGCCTCGGAGTACATAGTGGGATCGCTCGGGGAGCTGGCGGAGCAGCTGTCCGAGGGCCGCGAGGGGAGGGACCTCGACGGGTGGTTACGCCGCCATGAGGGGCCGGGCGGCGATCACTACCCACGCATCGATCCCTCAGGGCCGCGTCGAGGTCCTCTATCAGGTCCTCCACGTCCTCCAGGCCGACGGACAGCCTGAGGAGCCCGTCCGTTATGCCCAGCCTCTCCCTGACCTCGGGCGCTATGGGCCCGGAGGCGCTCATAGCTGCGTACGTGAGCAGGCTCTCGGTCCCCCCGAGGCTCGGGGACGGCTTTATCACCCTGACCCTCTTGAGGGCCCTGAGGACCGATTCCTTCCCGCCCTTCAGCTCGAAGCTCACGACGGCGCCGTAGAGCCTCCTCTCGAACAGCCTGTCCGCGACCTCCCTGTAGGGGCTGTCTCTCAGCCCGGGGTAGTGCACAACCTTCACGGCCGGGTGCTCGCGCAGGAACTCCGCTATGGCCATAGCCGACGCGCTCTCGCGCTCCATCCTTATGCTGAGGCTCTTGAGCCCGCGCAGCACGAGGTAAGCGCTGAACGCTGACATCGTGGACCCGAGCATCCTCCTCCACTCCCAGGCCGCCCTGGCGCTCTCCTGGTCGGGGAAAGCCGACACCCCGGCCAGCACGTCGTTGTGCCCCGCGAGGTACTTCGTTGCGCTGTGCACCACGGCGTAGGCGCCGTCCGCCAGCGGCCTGTAGAGATATGGCGTCACGAACGTGTTGTCCACGATCAGCTTGGCCCCGGCGTCCCTGGCGGCGCGCGAGATCTGGCGCACATCCAGGACCCTCAGCGTCGGGTTCGTCATCGTCTCCAGGAACACGATGTCCGCGGGCTTGGAGAGGGCATCGATAACGTGCTCGGTGTCCGGCCACACCTGGTCCACGGTCACGCCGAACTTCCTCAGCTCCTCCAGCAGCCTTATCGTCGTGCCGTACTCCTCCATCGGGACCACCACCCTCATCCCCGGCCTGAGGATGGAGATCAATAGGCTGCTTATGGCGCCCATCCCCGACGCGTAGCCCAGGGCGTCGGCCGCGTCCTCTATCCTCGCTATGGCGCTCTCCAGGGCCTCCACGGTGACATTCTCCTCCCTCGCGTACTTCAGCTCGGTGCCCCTCTCCGTCATCCTGGGCTGGCCGGTCTCGCGGTCGGGGTGCTCGCATATTGTGCCCATGTAGATTGGGGGGATGAAGTAGCCCCTGTCCTCGTCGTAGTAGCCGTGGCCGTGGATTAGCTTGGTGTCGAATCCCTCCATGATGCGAGAGCGCTGTCCCCTTGATATAACCGTTTTCGCGATACCGGCGGCTCCGTTGCCTCAAGCTCACCCCCTACCCGAGCGAGAAAATAGGGCGCGGCCCGTTCAGCCACGGGGGCATCCCCTCCCCCTCCCACACTAGCGGGGGCCTCTCCCGATGAACAGGTAAGCATCGATCGAGTTCCCGCGCGGGCTGTGCTGATGGGCCTCAGGGACCTGGCGGCTCGCCTCAGCGAGTGGCCCGAGAAATAGGGATGAACAGTATGGGCCATGACGGGAAGGGGGGATCCCCCTCCTGATCCGTATCGGATCAGTGTCACTGCAAATCGAGCGGAGGGCTCCCCCGGATTTAGGCTCACCGACGGTCAGCTTGAGGTAACGGAGCCATGCCGGCAGCCGGACTTAGCGTCTCACGGCGCCGGCCCCTCCTGGCCGGCATCCCTGACCGGGAGAGCGATTATGGCCATCTCGACGGACTCGGGGTCGTCCAGCATGGCGCTCATGCAGCCGAGGAACTGGCTCCTACTCTCGTCCTGATCCGACGAGGCGAGGAGCACGGGGCTGCCGTCCTCCGCCGAAATCCCGAACAGGTACTCGTGCAAGCTCCCGAGCACCTGCCCGGCCTCCTCCGAGAACTTCAGGAGGAGCATGAAGACCGCGAATCCCCCATAATCCTTCCCGTCCGGCGACGAGACGCCCCTTATGGCCTCGAGGGCCGCGTAGTTGTCCCGCGACCTCACAAGGTCCACTATCCTGTCTAGGACGTCCCTGTCCAGCTTCACATCATCCCTGACCTCGTGCAGCTCTATCTCCTCCTCTCCGCCCTCGACGGCTATCCTCACGGACCAGCGCCTCTCAGGGTCCAGGAAATCATGCGCGCTCACGCGTACCGCCTTGCGCGGGATCCGCCATCCCCGCTATTTAACTTGTGGGCCGCGCCGTCCGGGCCGGGCAAGTTGATCGGCGCCGGCGAGCGAGGGGTCGAGTGGGTTCGGCTTGTCGGCTGCCGCGGGCCGCGTCCCGCCCCGGGGCAGGCGAGCTAAACTTGATCGGGTTATACTTAATATGATATAAACTTCTCGAACGATGTTTGAGCGCATGAGGAGCAGGAAGCTCGTGAGGATAGGGTCCAGCCTGTTCGTGTCCATACCCGCCGAGTGGGCCAGGTCCCTGGGGCTGAGCGAGGGATCCGAGGTGCTGATGGACATGGACGGCGAGGGCATAACCCTGAGGCCGCCGCGGGGCGCGGCCGGGAGGAGGGTCTCCGTGGGGCCCCCCGCCGTCCACAGGAAGCTGCTGGCCGCCTACCTGAACGGGTGCAGCGAGATAGAGGTGTCACTGTCGGGCGTCGGGCGGGGGGACATGGAGAAGCTGGAGAGGGCCGCGTCCTCGCTGATCGGGCTGGAGAAAGTGTACCAGGGATCGGACCGCGCCGTGTACGCGTGCTTCGTGGATGACAACCAGGATGTCGGCTCCATATCTGGCAGGATGGTGGACACCCTCTCGGGAATGCTGGTGGACGCCGCGAGGGCGGTCGACTCCGTCGACCGCGGCGGGCTGGAGGAGGTCGCCGAGCGCGACGCGGTGATCGATAAGCTGTACTTCCTGCTGGTGCGCGTCCTCAGGTCGACCGTGGAGCTGCCGCGCGCCAAGCTGATGGACTTCCGCGCGATGTCCAAGGTCCTGGAGAGGATAGGCGACGAGGTCTCCGGCCTGGCGTCTGGGGCGCCCGAGTCATGGAATCCGACGTCGCTCTGGGCTTACGCGAGCGAGGAGGCCGACATGCTCAGGAAGGCGCACTCGATGTTCCTGGAGGGCAGGCACGAGGATGCGGAGGCGCTGGGCGAGGAGGCCTGGTCCCTCTCCTGCGAGCTACTGGCCGAGGCGGCGCGGGAGCCCGGCGACTTCGGCGCCCGCGCCGCGCACGCATACTCGGCAGTCGCGGGCCTGATCAAGGACGTGACGGACCTGATCGTCTGACGGCGGGCGCCCGCTCGGCGGCTCGCAAAGCTTTTTGGCAGGAGGGCCGAGCTCCCGGCCGTCTTGGAGGACCCCAGGGAGCTGGCCAAGCGCATGTCCCGGCTGGAGGCCGAGTACGCCGAGAGGCTCAGGAGATCCGTGGAGGGAGTGGGGAACCCGGCCGTCAGGGCCGTCATGCTGGCGGTGGCGCAGGACTCGGTGAAGCACTCCATGCTCTACGACACGATAGCGGAGCTCCTGGGGGGTCGGGGCCCCCTGCTGGACGACGCCCAGGCGGAGCGCCTGCTGCGCGAGATCGAGGAGCACATCAGGGTGGAGGAGGCGATGATGGACAGCGCCCGCTCGCTCGCCTCCAGCGCGCGCGTCGAGGGCGCCAAGCTGGTGGCCGAGTCCATATTGGAGGACGAGGAGCGCCACCACGAGATGCTCAGGGCGATCCGCGAGATGATAATCAAGAGGGAGACGCTGACGGAGGACGAGATCTGGGAGATGACGTGGAGGTACGCTATGTGGCACGGCGCGCCCGGGGGCTAGGCCCGCCGGTCCCACCCCGCGTCCCACGGCAGATGCACTTGATCATTTTGTCTCACCAGCCTCATCATCCCTCCTACATCGCGCGCGGCGCACCGTTAATCGATGCCCGAGAAGGTTCCGGACGACGTGAGGGGGCAACTCAAGTGGGCGAAGGAGCGCATAGACTCCCAGCTGCAGAAGCTGAACAGGATTTCGTCGGACGTGGACCGCCGCGAGAAGGCGCTCTTCGAGAGGGTCGTCTCGCTCAGCAAGTCCGGCGACCCGCTCCGCGCGGAGAAATACTCCGAGGAGCTATCCCAGGTCAGGGAGCTCAGGGACACTGTCAGGGCGCTCTCGGCCACGCTGGACGCCGTCTCCCTGAAGCTGGAGGGCGCCATAGGCCTGGGCGACGCCGTCGCCGCGATATCCGGCGCGAGGGCGATCGTGGCAAACCTCAGCCGCCAGGTTAAGGGCATGAATCCCGAGATCGACAGGTCGATCGCGGAGATAAGCGACGTCCTGACGTCGACGCAGCAGATGTTCTCTGAGATCTATATACCAACCAGCCCGGACTCCGAGTCGATACTGGAGGAGGCGGAGGCGGTCGCCGAGGTCAGGCGCAGGCAGGCCGCGGGGCTCGGGCTGGAGGTCCAGCCCCAGCGACGATGCCCCTCCTGAACCGCCCGAAGCCGGTCAGATGGCGTGGATACCCGCGATCGGATACTATCCACACGGCGCCACCGCTCACCCCCCCCAGTTGCATCGCAGGGCCGAGGTCGGCGCTGGGGGCATCGCGCGCGGATATCCACTCCAACCCCTCGCCTGGCTGAAGTGAATGGCATGCCTATGTACGCGGGGGACCGGCTCGAGGGATCGTTCGCCAGTTCTTGCATATCCGATGAGACCACGGACGCCGGCGAAGCTCTTAAAAATTCCATCGCTTGAGCCCCTCAGAGCATGAGACTGTACGAGTACGAGGGGAAGCTGCTCTTCTCCAGCGCCGGCATAAAGGTGCCCGGCCAGGTCCTCCTGAGGACGCCCGAGGACGCGGAGCGTGCCGCGGGGAGCGCCAGGTACCCGGTGGTTCTGAAGGCCCAGGTCCTGGTGGGCGGCAGGGGCAAGGCCGGGGGCGTCAAGATAGCGAGGAACCCGGATGAGTTCGTGAGGTACGCGAGGGAGATACTTAACATGACCATAAGGGGGGAGAAGGTGGCAGCGGTGCTGGCGGCGGATTATGTGGACATAGAGCGTGAGCTCTACCTCTCGATAATAGTGGACAGGTCCACGAGGAAGTACCTCATACTCCACTCCGACAAGGGGGGCGTGGACATCGAGGAGGTCGCTAGGCAGTCGCCGGAGCACATATTCAGGACGACGTTTGACCCGTTCGTGGGGATCAAGGAGTACCACGCGCGCGAGGTCGCTAGGAACCTCGGCCTGGGCGCGCAGTTCACGGGCCGCGTCCTGGACCTCCTCAGGAAGATGTACGAGGGCGTCATGCTGCGCTACGACGCCGACCTGGTCGAGATAAACCCGCTGGCCGTCAGCGGGCAGGAGCTGATCCCCGTGGACGCCAAGGTGACCATAGACGACAACGCCCAGGAGCCCGTCGTGGAGGAGCTCAAGAGGGTCCTCGGCAGGGACCCGAGCGAGGGGGAGGTGCACGAGTTCAACTACGTGAAGCTCGACGGGTACATCGGGATCATCGGGAACGGCGCCGGGCTCACGATGGCGACCATGGACGAGGTGCAGAGGTTCGGGGGGAAGCCGGCGGACTTCCTGGACATAGGCGGCGGCGCCGAGAGGGGGATAGTGAAGGACGCGACGAAGCTCCTGCTCTCGGACCCGGACGTCAAGGCGATATTCATCAACATCCTGGGCGGGATAACCAGGTGCGACGAGGTCGCCTCCGGCGTCGTGGAGGCGCTGGGCGAGTCCAGGGACAAGAAGCCGATAGTCATAAGGCTGGTGGGCACGAACGAGGAGGAGGGCAGGAGGATATTGGAGAGGGCCGGAATATCCTATTACACGGAGATGGACGAGGCCGCGCAGGCGGCCGTGAGGGCTGCGGGGGTGGCGTAGATGCCGATACTCGTGAACTCCAACACCAAGGTCATAGTCCAGGGGATGACGGGGAAGGAGGGCTCCTTCCACACGAGGGCGATGGTGGCCTACGGCACGAAGGTGGTCGCCGGGGTGACCCCCGGGAAGGGCGGGACCAAGTTCGATGGGATCCCGGTCTACGACTCCATGAGGGACGCGGTGAGGGAGCACCCGGACGCCGACACCTCCGTGATATTCGTGCCCGCCAGGTTCGCGCCCGACGCCATGTACGAGGCTGTGGAGGCCGGGATGAGGAACGTCGTCGTGATAACCGAGCACATACCTCTCCACGACGAGGTCCGCGCGGTGAACTTCGCGAGGGCCAACGGGGTCCGCGTGGTGGGCCCCAACTGCCCCGGGCTGATAGCGCCCAGCCAGAGGGTGAAGGTCGGCATAATACCGGCATCCATCGCCTCCCCGGGGAAGGTGGGCATAGTCTCCAGGAGCGGGACGCTGACGTACGAGATAGCGCTCCACCTGTCCAGAGCGGGGCTCGGCGTGTCGACCGCCGTCGGCATAGGCGGCGACCCGGTGATCGGGATGTCATTCGTTGAGGTCCTCAAGATGTTCAGCGAGGATCCGGAGACAAAGGGCGTCGTCATAATAGGCGAGATAGGGGGCAGCATGGAGGAGGACGCCGCCGCGTTCATAAAGTCCGGCGGCCTCGGGAAGCCGGCGGTGGCCTACGTTGCGGGGAGGACGGCGCCGCCTGGCAAGAGGATGGGGCACGCAGGCGCGATAATCTCGATGGGGGTCGGGACCGCGGAGAGCAAGGTGAAGGCATTCGAGTCCGCGTCCGTCCCGGTCGCCGATAGGCCGTCGCAGGTGGCGGAGCTGATGAAGGCGGCCCTCTCCAGGATCCGAGGGCCGCCTCCTTAGATCCCGCCCGTTCAGCCCGCTCCTGCCGGCGGGGCAGCGGGCGGCTTCCAGCGCCCCCAACCCCTCTAGGATCCCTCTCACCCTGAGCCCCACGCCGATAAGGTCCTCCAAGTAGAACCTGAACCCGTTGAGGACCACGGAGATCCCGCTGGCCCCGGCCCTGAGCGAGGAGTACACGCGCCTGAGCTGCTCGGGGGACGGGGCGAGCGACGGAGGGGCCCTGCCGAACTCCTGCATGGGGATCAGGGTCGCGACCGCCGCCCCGAGGCGCTCGCTCAGCTCTACGAACTCGACGGCCTGATGGTAATTGAGCCTCGTCAGCGTCATCGAGGTGGTCACGGTTATGCCGGCTCCCCTCAGGTTCCCGATGGCGCGGAATCGCCGCGTCGAATGAGCCCTTTCCCCTTATGAGATCGTTCACGTCGGGCGTCGAGTCGTCGATGTTCACCTGGGCCTGCTCCAGCCCGGCCCTGGCCAGATCCTCCGCCATTCCCCGGTCCACCAGCAGTCCGTTGGTGCTCATCGCGACTGCCATGCCGTACTCCGATGCGTATCCCACGACTTCGGCCAGCCCCCGCCTTCCCAGAGCGTCGGCTCCCCTCCGAGCAGGTAAGCATGCTCACGCCCAGGTCCGCGAGCCCCTCGATGATGCGCATCCATCCGGGGCCCAGCTCCCCCCTCAGGGGCTCCCCGGCCGCCTCATAGCAGGTCAGGCACCTCAGATTGCACGCGCGCGTCAGGTAGATCGAGACCGAGATCGGCCTCCTCTCAGAGTACTTCCTCATAACGAACGCGTCCCCGGAGCCCCGCGAGGCCAGCAGATGCGCCAGGGGGCTGGCCGGGCAGTCCTCCACGAACGCCATCTCATCGCTCACCCCCCTCACGGGTCCGCTTCGCGCGCGCCCGCAATTTACGGTTTAGCGGGATCGCGCCTCGCGCCCCCGGCGCGCATGTCCCTTTCAGCGCGCGCCGTTCACCTGAACCACGGAACCACATGGGATGATGCCCCGTCTGCGCGTCACAATTGCGGCCTGAACGGCTGATTATGAAGCCCGGTTGCCCGCCCACGGCTCAATTCCGGCGATTCTTTACGCATGGGAGCTGCGTACTGGCGCATCAGATGGGGAGTCGATGTCCCCGGGGCGTCTGAGCGGAAGATCTGGCGAAGGTGAAATGGAGGAACATCCATATGAGTGCGGACGCGCGTGCGCATGCCCGCCCCGGGACGGCGCCCGGGAAAAACGGTCGGCAAATCGCGCTGAAAACTGGATCCGGCGCACGCGGTCTCCCGGGAACCTTACGGGCTGGGCACCGCGCGGGAGGGAATCCGGGTGAGCTATCGGCATCCGTGGGCAATGTCCGCGTCGATAGAACTCGAAGGGGGAGACCCTCTCCACGGGCCCCAGCGCCTCCAGCCTCCTCCGCTGCGCGTCCATTATCTCGAAGAACTCCCGGGGGATGCCGCTGATTGGGGAATAAATTCTAACAATTCTCCCTATTTTCTCCAGGTACTTCGATACACGCACCGCGAACTGCTCCCCGTAGGCCTCCCTGGTGTACTCGGCCGCGAGCACGCTGGAGAAGAGCCGGCGGAGGTCCTCGTACCTGGGCAGGAGGCCTATGGGCGTCCTCAAGGGCTCGACCTCATCATGCACGCGGAGCTCCATCCAGGCCAGCCAGACCCTCTTATCACTCTTCGAGTTCAGGTAGCGCCCGTCGGGGCCCCTCAGGAAGTAGTTGACGCCGAATATCCTTGGGGGGCTGCCCCTCCTGCCGAACTCCAGATAGCGCGCTATGTATTCGCCCAGCGGGACCGAGAGGAAGTCAAGGATAGCCATGGGATTGAACTCCATCTCGCCCGATTTCCCCAGGACGGCGGCGGTCCTCTCCGACTCCAGCGACGCGGCTATCGTGACCACGCCGTGGCTCCAGTCGAACGACTCCAGCAGGGGCGGCGCGGTGTCGGGATCCCTGCTGCCGAAGATGATGCCATCGACCCTGACGCCGCGCGGATCGTCATATTTTGGATCCAGGTTCCTGAAGGACCTGAGCGGCACGGTGAACCTCGCGTTGGGGTGCGAAGGCGGCACTGGTTTCCCGCTCTGGTCCACCTTCCCCCTGTGCCACTCGCCCGAGAAGTTTATCCCGCTGTCCGGCACCGGGCCGTCCTTACCGTTCCAGTACACCCCGCCATCGCTCAGCATCAGCACGTTCGAGAATATCACCTCGCCGGGGCTCTCCAGGACCTCGTAGATCACCGGATCGTCGGCTGAGTTTATCCCCTCTATGATTCCGAACACGCCGGCCTCGGGGTTCACGGCCCTGACCTCGCCGTCCACCCACCTGAGGTACGCGAGGTCATCGCCCAGCAGCCTGCCCAACATGGCCGTGGAGGTCTTGCCGGACATGGAGGGGAAGGCGCCCGTGAAGTACGTGACGCGCCCGCCGGGCCCATCCACGCCCGCGAGGAACATGTGCTCGGAAAGCCAGCCCTCCCTCATCGCCCTCCTTATGGTGAGCCTCAGCGCCAGCTTCTTCAGCCCCATGCTGTTGCCGCCGTACTGGGTGTTCACGCTGTAGACGGTCTCCCCCTCCACATCTATGTAGATCCTGCGCTTCGAGATGTTCCTGCTCCTCCCCATCTCGTCCAGCTCGCCCTGGGAGTGGAGGAACTTCAGGTAGCGGACGCCCCCGCCCGCCCTCACGGCCTCGGAGTAGGCGCTCCTGTACAGGATGTTCTCGCTGTGCATGACGTACGCGGAATCCGTTATCTGGACCGCGAGCATGCTGAAGGGCGACCCGAGGGGCCCCAGCGAGTATATTCCCACGTACATCTGCCTCCCCCTCATCGATCCCTTGAGGAGCTCGGTGACCTCGCGGAGCCCGTCCTCCCTCGGCTTCGTCCTGACGAACGGCAGCTCCTCGCCGGGCCCCACGAGTATGGCGGTGTCGTCCCTGGCCCTGGCCTGGTCGAGCGGGCTGTCGAAGTGCAGGGTGTGTCCCGGCGTCCGCAGCCTCAGCTCCTCGCCCTTCCTGAGCGCCTCGCTCCTGATGTACTCCAGGTCCTCCGGGGATCCCGTGGAGACGAAGACGCTGTCGGGTCTGCACAGCTCGACTGCGCCCTCGACGAACGATATGAGGTCATCGTTCCCCGTGGCTGCCAGCAGCCTCCAGGCATTGGAGTCCCTCGGCATGCCGTTCAGCGTCGGATTCAACATCGCAGGCCCCTTTCCACGCCTTTTAAGGAATATTTCCATTATTTCGGGTTCACGCGCTGGTCAGATGAGGCGATGGCGAGGGCGCGGCGAACCCCGGAGATCACGGGGGTTGCTGCTCATAGTTCTAGGCAGGCCGCTCGCGAGGCTGGCGCCCATCGTCTACGATATTACGCGCCAGGGTCGCGCGGCAGCGGCAGCAGGAGCTCGTAGGGCACCCTCACCTCGATCTTCGCTGGCCGGCGCCCATCCGCGCTGACCACGGCCGCGGCGATCCTATCGCAGTACCCGCACTCCTCGCAGGACATCACCTCGCAGTCGTTCTCCGCGAAGAACTGGATCCAGTTACGGGGGAACCTAGAGTTCTCGATCCTCAGGCGCCCGAGCAGGTCCATCCAAGCGCGGTGCTCCTTCGCCCCCTCGCCCAGCCTGGGCGCGAGCGCGGCCACGAACCCGGCCATGTACTCCATGATGTCCAGGAGATTCCCGTCGTACCTCCCCTCGGAGTAGGCCCGGACGGCGCGGACTATCTTCTCGGTGCTCCACCTCCTGCTCGATATCTTGAACCTGTCTATGCCTATCCTCTCGTAGGCGCCCAGGTCCTCGGGCCTTATCCACCTGGACCTGATCAGGTTGGCCGGATCCGCCGCCATGGCGGCGGCGCACTGCAGGAAGGGGTAGCCAATGGATCCCGGCGGCATCCTCCCGTCCTCCCTCGTGGCCTCCCCCATCAGGTTGATGTGGACCTCGAAGAAGGGGCAGCCCCAGAGGCACACGTCAGTCGCTATGAGCTCGAGCCTCGCCCCCTCCCTCCTCGCGACCCTCGCCGCCTCCTCGAGGAACCTGAAGCTCCTGTTCCTGCTCTGGTGCACTATGATAGCGTCCGCGCCCATGGCGGCCAGCCTCTCGATCTCCCTGAGGTACGTGACCCTAGCGAACGAGGACACCGCCACCTCGGCGCCCGGGTGCTCGCGCTTGATGCGCTCCAGGATCAGCGGATTGGCCACTATGAACCCGTCGATCCCCATCCCGATGAGCCCCTCCACCTCCGAGTCAAGCCTCCTCCAGAACGATTCCCTGTACTCGTTCCCGCCCAGGTTGACCGAATTCATGGCGTAGAGGAACTTGATGCCGGCCGAGTGCGCGGCCGAGACGTGATCCCTCAGGCGCCCCTCATCGACGCTCGGCAGGGCCGAGGGGGACCGGCCGTGCCCCGTGAGCGACTTCGCGTGGCTCCCGAAGATGTACCTCACGGGATATCCCCTCACGGCGTCTATCAGTGAGTCATCGAAGTTCGTGCCTACGACCAGCTCCACACGTCATCCATAGGGCGCGAATTCTTAAGCGTTGCAGGGCGCGTCCCGGCCAGGCTCAGGAAAAATAATTACCAATGGATTCTTGTTATAGAATGCGTAGTTACGACATTAGAATTTCACTATGAGAAATGATTGCAATCAATGAAATCAGGATTCGCCGATGCATCCCTTGACTAAAACGCCCGTTTATGGCCGGATCCCGGGGATGTGGACTAAAAGGTAACTCTGGGGTATTTTTGTCAGCAATATCTGACGAAACCGGTATCAGAATTATGTCAATCAGGATTCATTCGAGAAATTTATATCTAATTAACCAACTTCTCAATCCGGTACTATATATTTCTATAATAGTTTATAATGCAATTTTACATTAATATACTTCGATTGAGCGGCATCGCTCGGCCCATGCCCGGTCCTCTCGGCCACCTAGGGATACCTCGCGGTGACTATCCCGTTGTCTACCACATACGCCTTCCTGGGGTACTGCCGCCTGTTCCTCGCGGAGCGCGGGAGAAAGCTGGAGGAAGGCCTGGGATTAGTAAAAGTAATTGCCGGATAATTGAATTGGTGACGGATTAAAAAATGTTCAGGGGAAGGCGCCGATTAACCGCCCCATGAGTAGCCGCTCGTCGCCGTCGCGTTTGGGGCCACGGCTTGATCGGTTATGTTGGTCTCGCTGCCCAGGAATATCCATGGTACCGGCTTGATGAACTGCACGTTAACTATGTAGTCGTCGCCCGGTATCCAGACGTCGGGGAACTTGTAGGAGCCGCCGACCAGCACGCCGTTGGGTTCCTGAGTGTACCCGAGCCACGTCCAGCTGGTCCAGCCGTTCGGCATCCTCACCACCGTTATTATGGGTTGCGTGAACGTGTACTGCGGCGACACCTGGCCATCCACGGCATATGCATATGCATATATGGGCTCCGCGGCGTACGTGCCCGCGGATCCGGCAAGGGCCGACGGCAGCCCCACGTCGACGACCTTGTAGTCTATTATTGAGAACGTGTAGAAGGTGAGGTTCTGCCCGTTGAACGTGACCTTGGTTCCAGGCATTATGACAGCTATTATGTTGCCGAGCCTCACCGTGCCGCCGGCGGATGAATTGATGTTGACGGAGGCGGAGGCGACCGGTATCAGCTCGGGCGTGGGCGCCATCGACGTCGTCGACGCCGGCGGGGCGTATGTGGAGCTGGGAGCCGGCGACGGATGCTCGGACATCGATAGGTAGAGCGCTCCGACGCCAGCGGCTACAGCGACGACGACCACAAGCGCTACTATTCCCCATCTCATCGTTAACCCCATAAGAAATTCTATGAAATAAGAATTCCCATAAAATCATCGACTCCGTTACCTCAAGCCTATCGATGAACCTAAATCCGGGGGAGCCCTCCGCCCGATTCGCAGTGACCACGAATCTCATACAGATCAGGAGGGGCCCTCGCTGAGGCGAGCCGCTAAGTCCCTGAGCTCCATCAGCAGGAGCCACGCCCCGATATGTAGGTGGATGCAGGGGCTCGGTCCCGCCCTGGATCCATCGGCGCGGATCCTGGGGACGTGCATAGCGTATTCGTGGATGAGACGACGGCGAATGTGTGAGGGACCTCCGCCCTGATCTGGATCGCCTTCGAGCCGGACCTGCGCGCCATGCCGGACTTCCACGTAGTCTGCGCGGGAACTCGATCGATGCATACCTGTTCATCGGGAGGCCCGTCCGCAGGTGCGGCGGGGTCCCGATCTACGCCGATTGTGCGGGATGGTGCGCGGACGGAGTGGATCTTTAACTCGGCGATGGAATCCGCCTGGCGCCGGTCGGATTTCCTCAGCGATCCTCCTCACCTCACCGGCGCCGGCCTGCGCTCCGGTTCGCCAGAATCCAGCAGCCAGGCCCAGAGGGGGACGTAGCGCACCTCCAGGTCGCCGATGAGCTCGCGGCCCCAGTGATCCCAGGTGATGACCAGAGATTCCCTGCACCCGAGCTCCGCGGACGCCGCCTCCAGCGCCTCGATCTCCCTGTCCCTGATTTCCGACCTACTGACCGCGTGCGTGACCTGCACGAGCTGGCGGACTCTCCCCCTGTCGACGATCACGAAGTCCACCTCGCGGCCCTCGCGCCTCCCGTACTCCCTCCAATACCTGAGCTCGAACCCCCTCCTGGACAGCTCGACCGCCACGGCGTTCTCCATGGGAACTCCCATCCTCTCGGCCACCTCGGGATACCTCGCGGTGACTATCCCGTTGTCGACCACATACGCCTTCCTGGGGTACTGCCGCCTGTTCCTCACGGAGCGCGAGTGGATCTCCGAGAGGATCTCCGAGAGCAGCACCAGGTAGGACTGCCTCGCGCATTCGAGGTACTTCAGGAGTGTCGCCTTGCTGCACCCGATTCCGGTGGACCTCACGTGGTTGCACAGTTTGGACGCGCTGAGGGGGCCGGCGGGGGAGGAGATTATCGATGAGAGCGCGACGTCTAGCAGATCGGGGTCCAGCCCGCACCTGTCGACGAGGTCCCTGTAGAATATCGCATCGTAGTGCGCCAGGAGCACGCGCCTCCTCTCCTCCGGGTCCTCGGTGAGAGTCGCCCTGGGATAGCCGCCGAACCTCAGATATTCCTCCAGCGCGCCTAGGATCCGACCCCTCTCATCCAGATGCGACGTCGCGTCGATGTCGCGCGCTTCCGCCTCGAGCCCCCTCGCCCTGAGGAACTCGCGGAAGCTGAAGGGGAAGATCTCATAGCTGACGCTCCTGCCGCGCAGCGCGTCGGCGATCTCCGCGCTCGTCATCTTGGAGGTGGATCCCGCGACGTAGATCCTGTACCCGCCCGAGTCGTGCATCCTCCTCACCCATCTGTCCCAGTCCCTGACGAGCTGCACCTCGTCGAGGAGGAGATAGATGGGGAATCTCCCGTCCGGCTTGAGCGCGCCGTAGTATACCTTCATCAAGTCCTCCAGGTCGCGCGCGTCCAGTCCCCTGAGCCTCTCGTGCTCAAAGTTGACGTAGAGGATGTTCCCGCGCGGTATCCCGGCCGCCTCGAGCTCCCTCCATCAATACCAGCTGGAACACGCGGTAGGTCTTCCCGGCCTGCCTCGGGCCGGCCACTGCGACTATGTATGTGGGGGACAGCGGCAGCTTCAGCTCGCGCTCCACGGATGCCGGCGGCCTCCATGCCCTCCACTCGGCGATCACCCGGGCGAAGTCCTCCTCGCGCAAAGTCGTTCTGCTTATAGAACAACTTTGCTATAAAATTGTTCCATATCAGGAACAACTTTGTGGCGTCGGGCGGCAGGCTCGGCCGTCGCGAGCCCTTCATCGATCGTTCGGGGCTCGAGGAGTTACCCCGGATCGCCGCTGAATGGAGCGCCGCAACGCATAAGCCGCGCCCGCGGGCGCAATCAACGTGCTCTCCCTCCTCGTGCTCCTCGCCGGCATCGCGCTGACGTTCGCGGCGAGCCTGCTCTTCACCGAGGCCGCCGAGAGGCTCGGAGAGGAGATGGATCTGGGATCGTCCTTCCTAGGGTCCGTCTTGTCCCCGCTGTTCACGTCGACGCCCGAGTTGGCGGTGCTGCTGATCTCGGTGCTCCTCTACGGGCGGGAGGGAGGTGATGTAGGAGCCGGCACGGTCCTGGGCGAGCCGTTCACAATCGCGACCCTTTCGATACCCGCCGTCCTGCTGGCGGCCGCGATCGGATCCGCACTGGGCAGGAGGGGACGGGGCATGGAGGTGGACAGGGAGCTCTCGGTGCCGTACGCGTTCTTCGCGATCCTGTATCCGCTGGTCCTCCTCCCCGCGGCGCTCGCGGCCTCCAGGATCCCCGTGGCGGCGGCGCTCGCGGCCTCGTACATCGCGTACGCGTACGCGATGTCAAGGAGGAGTGGATCCCCCGTGGAGGCGGAGGGCCCGACGATTATTGAGAGGGCGCTGGGCGGGTCGCGCGCAGCAGTGGCCATCCAGCTCGCGGCGTCCGTTCCCCTGCTGCTCGCGGGATCTTACGTCATGGTGGGATCCGCGGTCGACATTTCGCGGGCGCTCGGGATCCCGGCAATCTCGCTCTCGATAATCATTATACCGCTCGCGACGGCCCTCCCCGAGACGCTCTCATCGCTCATCTGGGCGTTCAGGGGCAGGGACACCCTGGCGGTCGGCGCCCTGATCGGCGAATCCGTGATGTTCTCCACGGTGTACCCGGCGCTCGGGATCCTGCTGACGGGCTGGAGGCTGAACTCCGCGGCGATTTTGAGCGTGGCCGCGACCGAGCTGGCCTCGATAATCGTCCTGTGGCAGGTGCGCTCGGGCAGGCTCGGCCGGGTCGCGGCCGTCGGCATCGCGCTGTACGCGGCGTACGCGCTCGCCGTAGGCATCGCCGCATGAGATCCGCCGTGAAGGGGGATCGGATAAGCCCGCACCGCTCGGTGATGGCCGGAACTCGTCGAGGGGTCCCGGGACCCTCACGCGTGATTCGTAGCCCGTCGCGTGGGTTCGCGCCGGCCAGCCTCCCGGCCTCCAGGGCATCGCTGAGATCGCGCGCTATCTCCATTGTGGCGCTGTTTATCGCGGTGCCATCGATCATCCACCTCGCCTCCAGGAACAGGTGCGGATCTAACACCATCCTGCCGCGCCCCTCCATCTCCATGGTGGACGCGCCCACATCGTACCGGGGATCGACTACGCGGCTGGGTCCGGCGCGACGGAGACCGCGGCCACCGCGTAGGCGTAGAAGCCCCGAAGCTGTACGAGGTTCCACCCGGAACCTATCCCGGCCTGGCGCACTTCCCTGGGCTTCGGCGAGCACCCTATCCAGGGTTCCCTCGCTCTCCCGAAGTTCCTCCGATCGCAGAGGTGGCGCCGAGTTCCCCCGTCCTCCTGAGGGCCTCCCCGATGAGCTCGCCTATCACGCGCGCGGATGGGCGGCGCCACGATATGGGCTAGCCCCCGCGCTCGGGCGCTGCATGCGACGCCCACTCAGGAGAGGGGGCTTGCCCCTGACGGCCGAGGCCGCGGCCCCCGCCGCCACCAGCGCCGCCATGGACAAGTACACGATCCTGAGACCCGCGACGAACACGCGCGGCGATACGGATGACGGGGATCCCAGGCCCGTGAACACGTACAGGAGCGTAGTCCTGGGTATGAGGAGCGCCGCCAGCGATCCGGCTATCGCCAGGCTCAGCGCCTGCCCTATCACCCTCATCGCGCTCAGGGTAGCATTGGCCGTGCCCAGCCTGTCCGCCGGGGAGGAGCGCATGACGGCCGCCGTGTTGGGGGACGAGAAGAGCCCCATCCCGACGCCCACGAGCAGCGCCCTCAGCGCGACGTCGATCGCGCTGGCGGAGGTGCCCAGGAGGGACATCGAGGCGACGCCGGCCGCTATGAGGACCATCCCCCCGGTGGCCAGCCCCCTCGACCCTATCCTGTCCGAGAGGCGTCCGCTGATGGGCGCGAGCACCACCATCGAGAGGAATATCGCCATGAGGACGTCGGAGGCGCGCTGCGGCGGGAAGCCCAGGATCCTCTCCATGTAATAGGACAGGAAGAACGGGAGGAAGTAGAAGCCCGCGTAGTTCAGCAGCGCGGCCGCGTTGCCGGCCGCGAACCCGGAATTGGAGAACATGGAGATGTCCAGCAGCGCGTCCCTCCCGGCGCGGGCCTCCACCGCGACGAACGCGGCTACGAGGGCGGCGCCCGCCGCGAGCGCCGCGGACGAGGCGGGATCCCATCCGGTGAAGGAGCCCTCGGTGATGCCGGCCATCAGGAGGAACAGGCCCGGCGCGGAGAGCGCCGCCCCCGCCGGATCGAAGCGGACCCTCGCCGCCCCGCTCCCGCCATCCCTCGCCGGCTCCCTGAGCGCGACCAGTGAGGCCACGAGGCCCGCGGCGGCCGCCGGGAGGGTGACGAAGAACACCCAGCGCCACGACGCGAGGCCCAGCAGCTCCGGGCGGCTCACTATGAGCCCCCCGATGATGGGCCCGGCGACCGTCCCCACGTAAACGGCCATCGTGTAGTAGCCGAACGCCCTCCCCCTCTGCCAGGGCGGATAGACCTCGGATATCAGGGCCCCGGAGTTCGCCATTATCATCGCGCCGCCGATCCCCTGGATTATCCTCCAGGCGTCGAGCTCCAGGCCGTTCGCCGATAGCCCGCTCATGGCGGTCCCGACCGAGAAGATCGCGAATCCGATCGCCATCAGATCCCTCCTGCCCCTCAGATCCCCGAGCCTCCCGAACGGCAGGAGGCCGGCCGCCACCGCCGAAAGGTAGCCGAGCGGCACCCAGAGCGCGTCCACGTAGCCGGCCCTCACCCCCTCCGCTATGTATGGAAGGGAGACGCTGACTATCGTCGAGTCGATCGGGGTGAGAAGCGCGGCGAGCGCGACTATGAATGTCACGAGGCGGAGGTAATCCCTCGGGTAGCGCCAGGGGCGCGACGACATGCAGGGTCGTTTGAACGCACAGCTATTACGCGTTTATTCTACGATAGGCGAAAATTTGTTCGCCCAAAAATAAACTTATATCAGGGTGCGATATATCAGGGTGCGGCCGCGTCATGCTCGTGCGAGTTCCGCGCATGCGAATGCGGGCTCCCGGCCCGCATCATGTAAATATGTCCGCATTCCACGAACCATCAATGGACATAGCAGAGATCCTTATGGCGGAGCACTCCTCGATACGGGTTTGGAGCCTCAGGAGGGATGGCGCGGAGGAGTGGTTCCCCGGCCTCAACTCGTTCGTTGTTGAGATGCACGCTGGGGACCTGGAGGACGACCTGCTGTTCCCGGCCCTCAGGAAGGCCAAGGCGAATGACGAGGATTTCCTGTTCAACCTGACGAGGATAGCTAACGATCACCGGCTGATAGCAACGCTGGGCTCGAACATGTTGAGGTGGCTGGCGGATGGGGAGATGGACCTCTTCCGCGCCAGGCTGGACACCTACTTCAAGGTGGTGACGTACCATAACTCGACGGAGGAGGTGCAGGTCTTCCCAGCGCTCCGCTCACTGGATCCCGGCATCAGGTGCGGGCTGGCGGCTGAGGCCATCGAAAGGATGCGCTCCAGGCCGGACGCGTACTGGAGGTACTCCGGGATCTCTAGGGAATTCCTCGAGTACTCGGCCGGGATCCCGTGTCCCTGAGCCCCGTTAGCACGGCATTCGAGGCGGAAGATCGCCACCAGTTATTTAATTCGGGGTTCATCCGTCCACCGGGGGTGATGGACGCGAGGGCGCGCGCCGAGCTGAGGGAGCTGGTGCTCCTGCACCTCGAGAAATATGGCCCCGACTGCAGGTGGATGCTCGCCAGAAGGCTGATGGGCGCGTCCGGCTCTGACCCCCTCCCCGCCCTGAAGGGCGAGATTGATTCCGTCTGCGACGAGCTCGTGTCGGAGGGCCTCGTGGAGGTGAGGTCGGTCGCGATCAAGAGGGGTCCGACCTCGTCCATCAAGCCGTGGCTGAAGAACAGGGCGAGGGAGGGGAAAGCGAAGCGTCCCCGCTGCTTCCTCACGGTCAGGGGCCGGAGGGCGGCGGCAGCGATTCGCGCGCGGCTGGCCGACGGACGCCATCCGCGGGGACCGCCGAGGCGGGAGAATGCGGTGACATCACGTCCACGACGTGGAATCGGAGTCGAGCTATGGATCGATTATCCCGGCACCGTGCACCAGGTTCCCATCACGCAGAGCCCCGGTCCCCCAGCAGCTTCAGGGGATCCGCGCGGCGCTCCGCGCTCCGCCGAGCGCCGATGATAGGAGCCCGCCGTACTTGAAGCCGCTGTCCGGCATGACCACCGCGATCGTGCCCTTCAGATCCAACTTCGTGACGGCGGCCAGGACGGCCCCGGAGCTGGGCCCCACGAGTATCCCATCCGACCGAGCGACCGACCTGACGCCGTCCATGGCCTCCTCCGGGGACACGTCCACGATCCCGTCGAGCGACGCGAAGCGCAGCCACTTCATGCCGGTCTCGGCGCGCCTCATGCCGGGTATGCTGGTCCCCGGGGCCGGCTGCACGCCGATGGTCCTGACGGAATCCCCCAGCACCGATTTGAAGTAAAACGATATCGCGCTCATGTGGCCGGAGGTGCCCAACGCCCCAACGATGTAATCCGGCCTCCTCCCGGCCGCCTCCAGTTGCTCCCGGAGCTCGCGCGCGGTGTACTTGAGGTGGACCTTGAAGTTCGCGTCGTTCTCGAACTGGTTCAGAACGACCGCCCCATCCCTGGCGGCCTCGCCCATCACCCTGCCCAGCATCCGCACGGTGAGCGGCTCGGGCCCCCGCACTATCTCAGCGCCCATCGCGGAGAAATATGCGTCGACCCCCTCCGCCGCTGTGCTCGGCAGGTATATCCTGCACGAGATCCCCATGACCCCGGAGAGGGCCGATAGCGCCAGCCCGGTGTTGGCGGAGCTCGCCTCGTAGATCGCGCCGCCCAGGCAGCCGCGGCGCGCTGCGTCGGCCACCATCGCCCATGCGGTCCGATCCTTCACGCTGAGGCTGAACGGGTTGTACCACTCCAGCTTGGCCCACACCTCGCGTCCGGCGCCCGAGCCGAACCTCAGCCTCACCAGCGGGGTCGGCCAGTCGCCGAGCATGAGGTCCAGGGTGCTCGAGTAGACCCTGCGCCCCGCGCTCCCCGGCGAGCCCAGCAGCTCCGACAGTGGGACGTCGACGGTGGGCTCCTCGCCGCGGATGGATATCGAGAAAGATCCCTCATCCAGGATCCTCCCCTCCCGGGCCGCCCTCAGCGGATCCTCGCCTACCACCTCGAACTCGCCATCGTCCACCAGGACCGTCGGCGCCCTCACGGCATGCGCCAGCTCCAGCGCCTCGAGGAGCGCGAAGCCGCGCAGCAGGGTGCCGGTGCCCGAATGGACGATGAGCGGCTCGGTCACGCGCCCGGTCCTCATCAGGGCCGAGTACCTGCCGAGCACGGACTCCAGGGCCAACCTGACGGGCCTCCGGAGGCCGTCGATCTCCATCAGTTCCGCCCTCACGGAGCAGCGATGCGCCGGCAAATATATAATGTTATTGTAATTTCTACATTTACGTCGGCCGGTTGACGGCGCCGCATCGCCATCATTTGGCGCCGGAGATTAAACGGGATTCCTCCCCCTGAGGGCCTGGATCCTCATCCCATGATGTCGAAGGGCCCTATATGTTAGATTGCGCTCTGATCGAAACAATTTAATAATATTGACTACGCGGGGCGCCCGAGGCATATGAAAACGGCCGATCTGCTGGCGAGGCAGGAGAGAATACCTATCTGGGCGCTCCCGCCGTCGTTCCTCCTGATAATAGGGGCCAGCTACCTCTTCACCTTCTACGACCTCTTCGCGATGAACGTCACGTTCGCGCAGACCGCGCTATCGCTGGGATGGGCCGAATCCCCCACGAGCCCTGCATTGGCCTCGCTCGAGTCGATCCCGGTCCTGGCGTACATAGTGGCCTACATGGTGGGGGCCCTCGGGATAAGCCCGCTCTCGGATCGCTTCGGGAGGAGGACGATTCTGAGCGCGGCCCTCATCGTGGCGGGCCTGGGCAGCCTGGCGAACGGATTCGCCGGAAGCTACGCGGAGTTCGTCCTCGCGAGGACCGTCACCGGCCTCGGAATAGGCGCGGACTTCGCCGTATCGGCCACGTATGTGAGCGAGCTCGTCCCCGCGCTCAGGAGGGGACGGTACGCGTCGGCCCTCTACATCACCGGGGCGATCGGCGTCGTGGCCTCCACCTGGATCTCGCTCCTCCTGGCGACGCCGCCCGCGCCGTTTCCCCGCGGGGTCCCGTTCGCCCTGGGATCCTCCGGCTGGTTCGCCGCGAACGGGTGGCGCGTCGTCTACTGGATCGGCGGATCGCTCGCGATCCTGGGAGCGGCCCTCAGGCTGGTGCTCCCGGAGTCGACCAGGTGGCTGCTCATGAGGGGGAGAATCGAGGAGGCCGAGCGCGTGGTCGCGGCTATGGAGGCCAGGGCCCTCAGGAGGCTCGGCGCCCTCCCGCAGCCGCGGGCGCTGCGGGCACCCGCGGAGGGGGCGCCGCGCGTCCCCTACTCGGCGATCCTCGGCGACCGCGCGTACTCCAGGAGGTTCGCGCTCCTCCTATTATTCTGGGCGCTGACCTACGTCACGGTGTACGTAGGCGTGGCGGGGCTCTCGGCGGTCCTGGGCGCAATAGGGTTCGGATTCCCCGTCAACGAGATGCTCGTGGCGGTCGGCTCCACCGGCGACGTGGCCGCGATGGCCCTGGCCGCCATCGTTGCGGACCGCTGGGACAGGAGGCGCTGGGTGGCGGTCTCCGCGGCCATCTCTCTGGCCGGGATCGCGCTGCTGGGCCCGGCCGCCGGCGATTTGGCGCTCGCCCTCCTGGGCTCGTTCGTCTACTTCATCGGGTTCAACATGGTGATGCCGATAGCCTTCACGCTCACGGCGGAGTCCTTCCCGACGAGGGCCCGCGCGAGCGGCTTCGCCCTCTCGGAGGGCCTGGGTCACGTGGGCGGCGCCCTCTCTATGTTCGCCGCGTCCGCGATACTCGCGGCGACCGCGGACCCCCTGATGGCCCTCCTGGCCGTGACGTCGTTCCAGGTGATCGCCGCGGCGCTGATACAGCTCGCGCCCAGGACCACGGCGAGGGTGCTGGAGGACATATCTCCGTAGGACGGCTGCCCGGGCCGCCCATCGATCGCATTCCTCCCTAATGTGACACTGTCACCGGCTACCTCGACCCGTGACGGCCGTACGCCCCGGGGCAGCCATCCTCGGATTCGGGGGCCATCGCGCGCCGTCGGGCGCGATCCCGCACCGGGAGCCACCGGCCGGGATGAGGGGAGCCGCCGCGCTAGTGCTCGTCCCAGTCCCCGAAGAACCTGTGATAGAGAGCCACGTTGGCGGACATTATCGCGCCGTACGCGATGAACGGTACCCAGAGCAGGCCGGGATCCATGAACGGGGACGCCGCGATGGTTCCCACCGAGGCGAACGCCAGCCTGAAGCCCTGGTTGAGCCCGGAGGTCCTCCCCCTCTCCTCCGGGGAGACCATCGACATCATTCCGGACGTCTGGACCGGTATGGCCATGACCCTCAGCGCCGGATAAATCAGGTATATGGCCAGCGAGACGTATAGGATCCTGACGAACGGGAATACGGCGAGGAGGACGACCGTGCTCCCCCTCGTCAATGCTATCGACTTCACGAACCCCAGCCTCCTCTCCAGGAGAGGCGCGGACAGCATCACGAAGACCGCGATCACGGACGAGAGCGAGGAATAGAATCCCATCGCGTCCCTGGGTATATCGTAGAGCATGATGAGTATCGGGATCATGAAGGGGGTGACGAGGCCGCTGCTCAGGCCGTTCAGGATCCCCGTGATCGAGAACTTAGCCGCTATCTTGCTGCTCTGGCTCCTCATCCTGGCGGCCCTCGCCCTTACGTCCGGCGCGTCGAGGATTATTATCATGCCGAGGGCCGCCGCGCCCAGGACCGTCGCGAGCAGGAGCCCGGCGGCGTAGCTCAGAATGCCCCCCATCAGGAGCCCGGCCGTGGACGCCAGCGTGGACGCGAAGTTCAGCCACGCTATGTACTTGGTCCTCTCGCCGCGCGAGGTCAGATCCGCGAGTATCGCCGTCTGGACCGGCGCCACAGCGCCCCCCACTCCACCGGCGCCCATGGTGCCGGTGGCGCTTATCCCGCCGAGGATCGCGGCCGCGACGGCGGTGTACACGTCGATCCTCACGAGCAGGATGAGCGACGAGGCGACCATCAGCGCCGAGGCCACGTAGAGGGAGTTCCTCCTCCCCCAGAGGTCCGCGGCATACCCGAGGAGCACGGAGAACGCGGCAGTGGCGAGGGCCGCTCCCGCATAAATCGCGCCGAGCTCCTTGACCGGAAGGCCCAGCCCCTTAACGACTATGTATGGGTAGATTATGTACAGGATGCCGGCCGCCAGGCTCCTGAGGATCCTCATCGACGTGAGGGCCGCGAGCGGCCGACGGATCATGTGCCGCTCGCGATCCCTTAGTTCTGTGTATAATCGTATCGTATATAACGTAACTTATCCGCGTGAAACAATCCCCGTCCGCGAGGGCGGGGCTTCCCGCTTCATCGCTCCACATTACCCGTCGACAGACCACGCATCTGCGTCTGGCGTGCGCCTTTGATGCGAATGCTGGATCAACCAGCATGTATGCCTTCCCGCGCTTCTCGATCCGGCTCTCCTCCCTGACCTCGGCCCTGGCCATCCCCGCCCCGCACCCGCCCCGACCTCAGCGCCTCCACCTCCTCCCTGAGGCGCCTCACCTCCTCAGCTCCCTCACGCGCTGGTCGTCCGGCGCCGTGGGCTGCCTGGCGTACGGGCGCGCGCGGGCGGGCCCGGCCCTCGCCTCCGCCCCTACGTCCCCGGCCACGCCCCTCGCGACCTCGTCCCCGATCCCCTTCAGCTCCTCCACGTTCAGCTCCCTCATTATCTCCCTCCTGAACTCCTGCTCCGACCTCCTCAGGTTCCCCGCGAATTTCCCCAGCTCCCTCACCTGGCCGGGGATGTCCCTCTCCCCGCCGAGCAGCAGCATGGCCACGACTATCACTATCAGGGCGTCGGTGAGGCTCCCTCTCATGGCCCACCGGCGCTCCTACTTCCCGCTCCCCTTCTTCAGCTTCTCCAGCTGCCTGACCCACTCGTCCCTCTGGGCCGCGGGCGATGAAGACTGCTGGGGCGAGGCCGGGGACTCCTGCATCATTCTGCTGAGCTCCATCTCCGACTCCATTCTTCCCCTTCTTGTACTCCCCCGCGGCCCTGCCCAGGGAGTGAAACAGCTCAGGTATCTTGCTGGCGCCGGCGAACAGCACCACCGCCACTATGATCACGATCAACAGATCCGTGGCGCTCTCGAGCATCGTGCTATGGCACAGAATACTCATGCTTAAAGATGACGTTAACACACAGTCATACGCTATTTACCTCATATGTAAAATTGTATGGAATAATGCGATGGAGGATTGCGCTGAGGGCGCGCGAGCGCTGTTCTTCGCCGTCAGTCCATGGAAAGCACGAACGATGCCGCCCCGAGGGCTATCATGAAGATCCCCAGGATCCCCAGCGCGAGCCTGCCCGCCCTCGCCATGGAGCTCCAGTCGCGGACGCTGTGCACCACCCCCTTATATATCAACATGACTATCACGCTCTGGGCTACCCATGAGCCGAACCCGAATGTGAAGCCCACCAGGAACGCTAGGCCGGAGGATATCGCGGGCACGAGCGCGGCGGTCAGGACTAGTACTATCACAAAATCCCCTCCGAAGGCCGCGGCCAGCCCGTGGATCCATATCATCCTGTAGTCCGCCGTCCTCACGCCCTCCCCCGTCTCGTGACCGCCGAACACTAGATATGCGGCGACGCCAATCATTGTGGCGCCGACGATGATGTCCACGTAGGGATGCAGCGCTTCGATGTCCAGCAGCCCCATCAGCTGTCCCATGAGCGCGCTCATCAACGTCCAGACGAGCGTCAGTGCGCCCGCGAACACGGATACTGCGGCCATGACGCCGCGCACGTCCCTCTGCATGAGGCCGTACGAGACGGTTATGGGCCATGTATGCTCGTCCGGCTTTAGGCCGTGCACGATGCCCACGAGCAGCACGGCCAGCAACCAGAAGGGCCCGGCGGCGCCCACGACGGATCTAGCCATCGGCTCGAGGAACTCCGGCACGGACAGTATGGCGATCGCGACTGCGATCGCGACGGTCGCGCCCAGCGCCCAATCCTTTTTAGTGACCCTCATCATATTAGGTACATACTAACTTGTATATAAGAGTTTTGTACGAGCGATTGGCTCCGTTACCTTAAGCAGATCGATGAACCTAAATCCGAGGGGGTCCTCCGCCCGGTCCGCAATGATCCCCAACCCGGTACAGATCGGGAGGAGGACTCCCCTTCCGGTCATGGCCTACGCGGTTATCCCTATTTCTCGGGCCTCTCGCTGAGGAGGGCCGCCAGGGCCCTGAGGCTCATCGTCAGCAGGAGCCACGCCTCGATGTGGAGGTGGGCGCAGATGCTCGGTCCCACCCTCGGGTCCATCGGCGCCGACCCGAGGGAAGTGCGTCGCATATTCGTGGATGAGACGATGGTGGACCTGGGAGGGACCCCCGCGTGGATCTGGGTCGCCTTCGAGCCTGACCTCCATGCGATGCTCGACTTCCACGTGAGCTGGCGCGGGAATTCGATCGATGCCTATCTGTTCATCAGGAGGCTCGTCCGCAGGTACGGCGGGGTCCCCATCTGCACGGACGGCGCGGGATGGTGCGCGGACGCGTGCAGGTGGGCCGGCGCCGAGCGCGCGGTCCACGATCGCCCCCTGAGGAACCTGATGGAGCGCATGGTCCAGTACTTGAAGGACGGGACTGAGGCGTTCGACGACCCCTTCCCCGTCGGCGGGTGCGGGCCGAGGTCGTGGAGAGCGTTCGAGGGCGGGGGCCTGGGGAGGCCCCCACTAGTGTGGGAAGAGGAGGGGATGCCGCGGCGGCTGGACGGGCCGCGCCCGATCCTCTCGCTCGGGTAGGGGGTGGGCTTAAGGTAACGGAGCCAGCGATTCGTGCAAATTCACAAAAATTAAAACTTTAAATATAAGTTAGGGTAGCCTAATCGCGATGGCGCGTGGCGCGCTCAGGGTCGCCGTCGCTGGTATTCCGAACAGCGGCAAGTCTACCCTGGTGAGCGCGCTGAGCGGCCTCTCGATCAGGACCGCCAACTATCCCGGGACAACGGTGTCCATACAGGAGATCAGGATAAAGGAGGGGGGAAGGGAGATAATCTTGGTGGATCTGCCCGGCACCTACGGCCTGAGGAGCGATATGGCCGATGAAGCCGTGGCGGCGAGGGAGATCCTCTCGGGCAACTACGATGTCCTGCTGGTGGTCGGATCCGCGATGAGCCCCGAGCAGACGATGTACCTGCTACTGCAGGTGCTCGAGCTGGGGAGGCCCACCGTCCTGGTGTTGAACATGATGGATTTGGCCGGGAGACGCGGGGTGGCGCTCGACGCGGCGGCGCTCGAGAAGCGGCTCGGGATCCGCGTTCTCCCGATGTCGGCGGCGACCGGGATGGGGATCGGCGAGCTGAGGAGATTGCTCTCGGATCCGCAAGCCATCCCGAGGGGAAATGAAGCGGCAGTCGACTACGGCCCCCTGGAGAAGTACATAGACGAGGCCGCGCGGGCTCTGAGATCCTCGAGGGGCATCGCGATAGCGGCACTGACGGGCGCGCTGCGCCTCCCGGAGTTCGAGGCGGTCGAGGAGATCGCCCGGAGGGCTCGCTCCGAGGTCGGATCGCTCGAGGAGTTCATCACCGGGAAGAGGTGGAGGGCGGTGAGGGAGCTCGTGGCCGCGGCGTTCCCCGGGGCGCGGCGCACGCCCCTGGGGAGGCTGGACTCCGCGCTGCTTAATGCCGGGTTCGGGCCGATAGTATCGCTCATCGTGCTGTTCGCGCTGGCCGAGTCGATATTCATGGCCCTAGGGCCGGCGGTCGATTACATATCCGAGGCGCTCGGCTGGATCCCGGTGGGCGCGGCCGCCTCCCGGCTGGGGAACGCGCTGGCCGAGTCGCTGATCGTGGATGGGATCTGGAACGGCCTGACGACGCTGATCTCGTTCATACCATATGTGTTCGGGGTGGCGCTCCTGGTGGCGCTGATCGAGGACTCGGGCCTCATAGTCAGGCTCGCGCTGCCGCTCGAGAGGTGGCTGAGGGCCCTGGGGGTTCCCTCGAGGGGGCTGATCTACATGATGGCCGGGGCCGGATGCAATATACCGGCGATCGCCGCGACGGGTGCCATCCCGAGCTCCAGGGATAGGACTCTCACTGCACTCCTGATACCATATGTGCCGTGCACGCCGAGGCTCCTCATAATATCGCTGATAGCGACGGCCGTCATGCCGCAGTTGGTGGGGATAGCCGTCGCGCTCCCGTTCGCCGTCGCGCTCATAGCCGTGGCGATCTCCTCCAGGATCCTGGGCTCGACGTCGAGGGCCCTGGGAAAGCCATCGCCGTATGCGTACGAGCTGCCGCCGCTCGTGCTCCCGATCCACAGGGCGTTCCTGAAGAAGGTCTGGCACTATACGTATGAATTCATCAGACGGGCGGGCGTCCTCATCGTCGCGTTCGTGATAATAATGTGGTTCCTCTCGGTCAGCGGGCCGGCCGGGATCGTCGGCCCCGAGGCGCTGGGAAATCCCGGGCTGCTGAGAACCACGTGGTTAGGGGTCGCCGGAGGGTTATTCTCGCCGCTACTGAATCCGATCGGAATACCGTGGGAGATATCGGCCGCGCTGGCCTACGGATACATATTCAAGGAGGTGGTCCTGGGGGCGCTGGCCGTGCTCTACGGGTTGGGCGAGGGAGGCCTGACGCACGCCCTCGCCGGAGCCCTGAGCCTGCCGTCCGCGCTGGCGCTCATCGTGTTCACGACGTTCTATTCGCCGTGCGTGGCGACGATCGCCGCGGAGGCGAGGGCCGCGGGATGGCGCTTGACGGCCGTTAACACTGCACTGCAGTTCCTGCTGGCCACGGCCCTGGCGTATTCGACTTACTTCATCGCCGGGTGGTTCGCATGAAATCCATCAGGAGGGTGAACGATGTGCCGGAGGGCTCCTTGGTGGAGGTGGTTGCCGTGGGATCCGGAAGGCTCATGGATCTAGGGCTGAGCGCGGGCTCCAAGCTCATGGTGGTCTTCTCCGTGCCGCATGGCCCTGCGCTGGTCCAGATGGAGGACGGAAGGTACGTCGTGCTGGATTCCTCGGCGGCATCCGCGCTCGAGGTCGTCCCGCTCCGCGTCCCGCGGGGAGGCCGCAGGTGGCGCTGGAGGCGCGGAAATCCCGGCGCCACCCGCTTCCCAGGGGAAGGGATGTTGTGGTAAGGCTCTCCTCGCGAAATTTCATTCGCAGCGGAAGGATGCCGGAGCTCCACATCCGAATAATCGTCGCCCGCGGGGACGCTTTTTATCGAACCCCAAGCTCCGACCTGCCGTGCGCTCCAGGATCTTCGTGAGGGGGCTCGAGGTCCCCTGCAGGATAGGGGTATCCGAGGAGGAGAGGGCCCGGCCGAGGACGCTACTCGTCGACGTGGAGCTCGAGGTCGACATGGAGGGGGCGGCGACCTCAGACGACATATCCATGGCGCTCGACTACAGGAGGGTGAGGGATACCGTGATGGAGGTGGCCGGATCGCGCGAGTTCAGGCTCGTGGAGTCGTTCGCGCGCGAGTGCGCGATCGCGCTCTCCAACCTCGGGGGCGTCAGATCCCTCAGGATCAGGGTCGAGAAACCGCGCGCCATGCGCGGAGCCGCGGGGGCCGGGGTCGAGGTCGAGATGTGACGCGCGGTCCCGGGGGATCTCGCCGGAAATTCCGAGGCCCCCGATGGCGATCGTTCAGGATGGCAGGTTGCCCGCGCCCCGCGCGGCGCCACCGAAACTCTGATAAGCGGTTCTGGTCGACATTCGAAACGACGGGGTTGGCGCAGTCAGTGTTCGCGCCCGAGGGCGCCTGGGCCCGCGCGGCGGGCCCTGTGGGATGGCCCGCGGAGCGCGGCCCCGCGAGGCCCCGGTTGGCGGGTGATGCGCGATCGAGCCCGGCGGAACGAGTGAGGGATCCCAGCGGCTGGTGGGGGGCGGCGCCTCGCCCCCTGAGGGGACATCGTTGGCGCACACGTTCTGTGACGCGTGCAACCAGATACCGTTCTGCGGCGTGAGGGTCCACCTGAGGGAGGGGCGCATAGTCGGGATGGAGGGGTGGGAGGGGCACCCGAACAACAGGCTCTGCGCGAAGGCCTACGCGACGGTGCAGGAGGAGTACCACCCTGAGAGGCTCTTGTACCCGATGATCAGGGTCGGGCCGAAGGATTCCGCCCCCAGGTGGAGGACCGCGACGTGGGACGAGGCCCTCGACCTCATAGCTGGGAGGCTGAGGGAGGTGCGCGAGAAGTACGGGCCGGAGTCGGTCCTCTTCTACGTGGGGGATCCGAAGGAGCCGAGGCTGGCGGTCTCGAGGCTCGCGTCCGCGTTCGGGTCCCCGAACTTCGGCACCGAGAGCTCCACGTGCTCGAGGGCCGCGTCGCTCGCGTCGCAGCTGCTCTTCGGCCTCAGGGCGTGGGGAACCCCCCCATCGGAGCTGACGAGGGGCGTTGTCATATGGGCTATGAATCCCGCCTGGACTAACTCCCCGTCCCTGCGCAGGCTCATAGAGGCGAAGCGCCGCGGGGCCAAGTTCCTCGTGGTCGATCCCCGGAGGACCCCGACCTCCGAGAGGCTCGCCGACCTCCACCTGAGGCCGAGGCCGGGGACGGACGGGGCGCTGGCCCTGGGCATGATCAACGTCGTGATCAGGGAGGGCCTGTACGACGGGGAGTTCGTGGAGAGGTGGGTCCACGGGTTCGAGGAGCTCCGCGCCTACGCCTCCAGGTTCACGCCCGAGGAGGTTGAGAGGATCACGTGGGTTCCCGCCGGCGAGGTGGAGGAGGCGGCCGAGCTCCTGGCGGGCAGCAGGCCGGAGACGATACTCCTCGGCTACTCGACCCTCACGCACACGACGAACGGCGTCCAGAACGTCCGCGCGATACTGACGCTGATGGCGATCCTGGGGAACATCGACGTGCCCGGCGGCATCGTGATACCGACGCGCCCGCCCCTGCCCTACCTGGCGATGACCGACTACCCCCTGCGCGCGCCCGGGGACGTGCTCTCGATGGGCGTGGACTTCGCCCTCATGAGGAGGAAGGTGGAGCTCAGGGACAGGAGGGCGGACGCCGACCGCTTCCCGGTGTGGGCCGAGCTGGTCCCGGAGCAGATACAGGTGAACATGCTCCCGGAGTACGTGAGGGAGGGGAGGATAAGGGCGGCGCTCCTCTTCGGGGCGAACCTCACCATGTGGCCCCAGTACAGGGAGTACCAGGAGGCCATACGCTCCCTCGAGTTCGCGGCCGCGGTGGACTACTTCTACAGGCCGTGGACGCACGACTTCGTGGACGTCGTGCTCCCGGCGGCCACCATGTACGAGAGGGAGGAGCCCTTCGCGGTCTACCAGGTCCCGGGGGGATGGAGGATATACAGGAGGGAGAGGGTCCTGGAGCCCAGGGGAGAGGCCAGGCCGGACTGGTGGATAGCCTTCCAGATAGCGGTGAGGCTGGGGCTGGGGGACCTATTCTGGGGAGGGGACACGAGGGCCGCGATGGACTGGATCCTCAGGAGGTCGGTCGGGGTCGGGTACGATGAGATACCGGTGCCGGACGGCCTCCTCGTGCCCTCCCGGGAGGCCTTCAGGAAGTACGAGAGGGGGCTCCTGAGGGAGGACGGGAGGCCGGGGTTCCCCACCCCCACGGGCAAGGTGGAGGTCTGGTCCACTGTCCTCGAGAAATATGGGTTCGACCCCCTCCCCACCTACAGGGAGCCGGAGGAGTCCCCCCTGAGCAGGCCGGACCTCGCCGCGAGGTACCCCCTCGTGCTCATCACCGGCTCCAGGTCCCCCGTCTACACCCACAGCAAGCACAGGGAGCTGCCCTGGCTGAGGGAGATGGAGCCGGAGCCCCTCGCGAGGATCAGCCCCCGGGACGCGGCCGCGAGGGGGATAAGGGACGGGGATCCGGTGGTCGTGGAGACGCCCCACGGCTCGCTGAGGATGAGGGCCAGGGTCACCCACATGATGCCCCCCGGGGTCGTGGACGTCCCGCACGGGTGGGCGTCCGTCCCGGGGGCGAACGCCAACGACGCAACGCCCCGCTCCTTCGACCCCATATCCGGCTACCCGTCCCTCAAGGCGCTGCTCTGCGAGGTGAGGAGGGCTGAGCGAGGCGGGGCCCGCGTTCCTGGTGGACGCCGACGCGTGCTTCGCGTGCGGGGCGTGCGTGGCCGCGTGCAGGCTCGCCACCGGGGGCGACGCCTGGATCTGGGTCCTGCAGCTCGAGTCGGAGGAGGAGTCCAGGCCCGTCTGGATCCCGTACGTCTGCTCCCAGGTCGGCCCCCCCGCCTGCTCCTTCGAGGGGAGGCCCCCCTGCGAGCTCGCCTGCCCCTCGGGGGCCATATCGCGCTCCGGGCCGGGCGGGGCCCCGGAGGGGGCGATCCCCCTCCCCTCGCGCCGCCCCGGGGCCGGGGCCTACCTGAGGGGGCGCGTGCCCCGGGACGTGGCGCGCTCCCTGCCCGACCCGGCGTCGGTGATACCCAGGCGCGGGGGGCGCGAGCCCAGCCCTCAGCTTATGTAGTCCATGCGCCCCGGGCGCGTCTCGCTCGCCGACGCCTCGCTCTTCGACAGTTCCTCCATCATGGCCTTTATCGCCTTCTCCGCCTCCGCCGCCAGGGAGTCCAGCCTGGAGTAGTCCACCTCCACGCCGGAGAGCCTCGCCAGGGCCTTGAGGACCTCCTTGGAGCTCAGGGCGTCTATGTAGTAGCCGGCCGTCTCCCCGAGCAGGCATATGCCGTCCATGCCCTTCATGGAGGCCATTGCGAATATCAGGCCGTTCATGCCGTTTATCTCGCCGCCGTCCATTATCTTGACCCCGGCCTGCCTGAGCCTGTCCAGGAGCTCCGGCCTGGTAGCCGTGCCGTGGACCGCCCTCTCGGTCGGCTCCCTCCCCAGTATGTAAGCCGCCAGGGAGTACACCTCGACGACCCCGGCATCCCTGGCGACCTCCAGCGCGCTGTCGACGACCTCGTAGCTCGCCTCGTTGCTCTCGAGCTGGGAGGGCCCCGTGAAGAGCAGCAGCGACCTCGAGCCATGCTCGGCGTGGTATATCTGGAAGCGCGGCAGGTAGGCCACGCCGTTGCTCTGTATGTACACCTGGGGCGGGAACGCGGGGCTGTAGATCTCCGCCACGAGCTCTGCCTGTAGCTCCACTATCAGGTGATCCACCGCGAGCTTCCCCACCTGCCCGGCCCCGGGGACCGCCCCCACGAGCAGCTCGGCCCTGGGCACCCTCCTCGAGACGCCCCTGAGGATCGCACGCACGCGGCGAGTGGAAGGCCCCCGTTAATAAAGGGACGGCCTACTCCCCATCCCCCGCCCCCGGCTCCTCCAGGAGCCCCGCCAGCTCGCCGAACGCGAAGTCCACCAGGTCCTGCGCGGTCGCGCGCCCGAACGCGGCGATTATCGCGTTGCGCGTCACGCCGACGGTGAGCCCGCCCCTCGAGGGCAGCGTCACCACCACGTACCAGATCTTGCCGTGCTCCAGGTACTCGTGGTAGAGCGCGGAGTCCCTGAGGGACTCGCCGTAGAGCGCCAGGACCCCCACGTTGGGCAGGTCCACCTGGTCGAAGTATATGACCCTCGCGTCCTCCATGGACCCCTCGAAGTACCTCCGGAACTTCTCGTGGGAGAGGCGCGCCTCCACTATCATCTTGGGGCTCCCGTACAATATGCGCGACAGGTCGGAGGCGACCTCGTTGGCCAGCCCCTTCTTCGCGAGCACGAGGAGCAGCTGCTCCCCGCCCTCGAGCCTCAGGTGGAACGGCACCTCGATGGTCCTCACGGTCTTCACCAAGTCATCGCGCCTCCTGAAGACGAGGGGGCGGTCCTTCAGGACGGTCGCCGAGAGGAAGCCGGAGCCGTACTCGAGGCCCCTTATCTCCTCGACCAGAACCTGGCCCGTCTCCGCGTCCTCGCGCTCGAGCCTGAAGTCCCTGAGCTTGGGGACCAGGACGTCGGGCCTGAGGGGAGCCCTGAGCCTGAAGAGCTTGGCCGCCAGCACCATCGCTCGGGATGCCAAGGGGCCAGATATATGGGCGGCGCCTCGCCGGCCGCGCCCCGGGCGGAGCGGCTCCAGCTCCGGGTCCCTTCCGCCGTCGGCGATCTCGCGCGCGGCCCTCCGGGCGGCCGCGGGCCCGACGCTGAACCCGTAGTTCCCGAAGCCGTAGGCGTAGTACAGGTTCTCGTACCTCTGGCTCCAGCCGACGATCGGGAGGCCGTCGAGCGCGTAGTCCAGGTAGGCTCCCCACTGCCTGAGCACGTTCATGTAGGAGAAGCTGGGGAACAGCTTGACCGTCACAGTGGCGAGCCTCTCGAGGACCCTGAGGCTCTCGTCCACGCTGAATCCCTCGTTGTCGTAGCCCATGTCGTAGACCGAGGCGACGAACTCCTTCCTCAGGGTCTGCGTGAACCTGTAGCCCTTGCTGTCGACCGTGACCACGGGCCGGAACTGGTACTTGTAGGGCTCGGTGACGAGCGCGCCGGCCTGGGCCACCCTTATCGGGGGCACCGCGTCGCCGAGAGCCGCCGCGAGCCCCGCGCTCCTCGCGCCTGCCGCCACCACGTAGGCGTCGGCCTCCACCCTCCGCCCGCCCTCCAGGAGGGCCGCCCTCACCCTGGAGCCCGATGCGTTGAAGCCGACCACCCTGCTCTTGCGGCGGACGACCCCGCCCCTCGACCTGATCATCATTATGCCGCTGCTGACCAGCGGGAAGTACATCAGCTTGAAGTCGCTGAACGTGACGAACGCGCTGACGAAGGAGCCCTCGTCTATCCAGGGCATGAGCTCCTCCTTGACCTCCCTGGGGCTCATCTCCCTGGCCTCGGCCCCCGCGGCCCTCCAGTACTCGAAGTACTTGGAGAGCCTCGCGCGGTCCTGCTCGCTGAGCGCTATGGAGGCGTGGGGGACCTGCTCCCCCATGACCCCAGTTGGCATATTGAACTCCTCCTTCAGCACCCTGTCGATCTCCCTCGAGATCCCTATGCCCTCCATCGCGAGCCTGGCGAGCCTGGGATCCTTCTGCTGCACGCTCGAGACGCCTATCGACCTCCCGCTGGCCCCCGACTCGGGGTACGCCGCCTCCAGGACCTCTACCTCGACCCCCCTCCCGGAGAGCTCGCGGCCTATGCCCACGCCGATGACGCCCGCCCCTATTATCGCCACCCTCATGCGCTCAGACCTCCTCCAGGCTGCGCCTGGCGAACAGGCCCAGCGGGACGGGCTGGAGCGGCGACCTCACCCTGAACTGGATCTCGTCCATGCCGAACTCGATCCCCATCTTCTTCATCTCGCTCGCGAACACCCTCTGCACCAGGGAGAGGCACCCCCTGCCCTGGCAGAAGCCGGTGGTCGCGGTCGCCAGGCGCCTGTAGTTCTCGAACTCCAGCGCCTCGGGCCCGAACATCCTGATGGCCATCTGCAGGGATCTGATGAGGTCCTCCTGGGTCCTGTCCATGCACCTGCACACTATGGTCGGCTGCTCCCTCACGGAGCTCCTCCCCTCCGCCCCGGCCATCGGCGCTTCACCTCCACGCCCTTCACCTCGAACGCTATGGACTGGGGGACCAGGACGCCCACCATGACGGTGCCGAACTTCGGGCTCTTCATGACGGAGAAGACCTCCGCCTCGCCCAGCTGCCTCCCGGCCCTGTCGAATACCATCACGACCTCGCCCCTCTTGGGGATGGGCGTCAGCTCGTAGGGCAGCATCACGAGCGCGTAGTCCTCGTAGCCGGGCCTCCTGAGGCTCCTCCTCCCGAAGTGGTAATTGACTATGTTTATCGCGAGGCCCGGGCAGGCCTGGGCGCACAGCGTGCAGCCCGTGCACGCGTCCCAGTTGATCTCCGGCCGGTTTATCATGGTCTTCATCGTTATGGCGCCGGTCGGGCACACGTCCCTGCAGGGGGTGCACGGTATGTCCTCGAGGCAGTCTATTATCGGGAGGGCCACCCCCCTCTCGAGGACCTCCGGAGGGGGCAGCCTGCCCTCCCTGCGGAGGTCCTCCAGCGTCACGATGCCGGCCTCGATCCCGATGGTCCCCTCGACCTCCGACATCTCAGGCCGCCTCCTGTATCAGCACCTTGCTGACCCCCTCCTTGATCCTCCTGTAGTCGGGGCTCTCCCTGAAGAGGTCGAGCCACTCGATCGCCTTCCTCCGCTCCTCCGCCATGGCGTCCGTCCCCCTGCCGGCGCTGATCGCGGCCGATAGCCCTGCTATCCTGCCCTCCATCATCGCCGTGGAGGCCTCCTCTATCCCGCTCGCGTCGCCGGCGACGTACACCCCCCTGACGCTGGTCTCCATGTACTTGGTGCGGTAGGGCACGTACCCGCCGAGCTCCGGGACGAACTTTATCCTCGCGCCCATCTTGCTGAGGAGCTCGACGCTGGGGGACAGCCCGACCGCCATCCACACCCCATCCACCTTCAGCTCCTTCTCGGTCCCCTCGATGGGCCTGAAGGAGCGGTCCACCTGGTAGATCACCGCGGACTCGACGGCGCCGTCGCCGTAAGCCCCCTTTATCGTGTGCTCCATGAATATCGGTATCCTGAGCCTCCTGATCTTGGCTGCGTGAACCAGGTAGGCGGCCGTCTTGGGCAGTATGTCTATCACGGCCCTCACGTTTATCCCGGCCTGCCTGGCCTGGTAAGCCACTATCACGCCCACGTTCCCGGCCCCTATTATCAGGACGTCGTCCGCGGGCTTGATGCCGAAGACGTTCATGAGGGTCTGGGCCGCCCCGGCCCCCATGACCCCCGGCAGGTCGTTCCCGGGGAAGGCGAGGGTCCTCTCCATGGCGCCCGTGGCCACCAGGTACCTGCCGGCCCTTATGTACATGAGCTTGTACCTGCCGACGCCCTCGGCCCTGGCGGCGATCAGGACCCCCTCCGGCGGGTAGTACCCAATGACCTGGGTCGTCGTGTGGAGCTCCACGTTGGGGTACTCCCTGAGCATCGAGAGGAGGTTCCTCGCTATGTCCACGCCCCTCGTGCCGGCGAAGCTCTCCTTGGTGCCGAAGAACTTGTGGGTCTGCTTCACCAGCTGGCCCCCCGGATAGGGGGACTGGTCCAGCACGGCTATCCTCATGCCCGATGGCGCCGCCGCGAGCGCCGCCGAGAGGCCGGCGGGGCCCGCCCCGATGATCGCGAGGTCGTAGGAGAGCTCCTGCCTCTCGACCTTCAGCTCGCGCGCCGGGGTGGGGTACTCGGAGTCGTGGGGATCCTCCGACTCTATCACCATCCCGTCCTCGACCGGCAGTATGCAGGTCCTCACGTGCGGCACCCCGTCCACCCTCATCATGCACTGGGAGCACTTGCCTATCATGCAGAACGGCCCCCTCGGCCTGTGGAGGTAGCTGCTCCTCGTGAAGGCCAGGACGCCCGCCGCGTACAGCGCAGCCGCGACTGTCTCGTTGGGGTAGGCGGTCACGCTCCTGCCGTCGTAGCTGATGCTCAGGGGGGTCCCCCTGTCCCACGAGAGCACGGGGTGCTCCCAGATCCTCCTGTCCTGCATCGACTCACCCACGCCGCCCCCCGCCCCCGCCTGATAAAAAATTATTTGGCAATGGCACTCATCCACTATTCGATGAAATTACGCGGCATTATGCCTATATATATCATTGTTACTCAGCGGGCGTCGGCGCCCCGCGCCGCGGCGCCTGGCGAGGAACCTCTCGATCCCGTCCAGCCCCCTCGCTATCGAGTCCATGCTCGCGGCGAGGGATATCCTGACGTGGCCCTCTCCCGCCGCGCCGAACGCTATCCCGGGGACCACCGCGACCCTCTCCTCCTCCAGGAGGGCCCTGGCGAGGTCCGCCGACCCCATCCCCGCGTCTATCCTCGGGAAGATGTAGAAGGCGCCCCTGGGCCTCACGACGCTCACCCCCTCCATCGACGAGAGCCTGGAGTGGGCGTACTCCATCCTCCTCCTGACCTCCTCGACGTACCTCCTGGTGAAGTCCTGCGGGCCCCTGAGGGCCTCCAGGGCCGCGGCCTGGGATATGGAGCTGGGGCAGACCGCGTCGTACATCTGGAACTTGATCGCCTCCTCCACTATCGCCCTCGGCGCCACCATGTAGCCTATCCTCCACCCCGTCATGGCGTAGGTCTTCGAGAAGGAGTTCACGATTATCGTCCTCCCGAGCACCTCGGCGTCGAACGACGCCATGCTGACGAACTCCCCGTCGAAGACGAACCTCTCGTAGACCTCGTCCGATATTATCCAGAGGTCGCGCTCCTCCGCGAAGGACACCACCTCCTCGAGGACGCGCCTCCCGTAGACCGCGCCCGTTGGGTTGTTGGGGCTGTTGACCACGACCGCGCGGGTCCTCCCGTCGGCCGCCGCCCTGAGGGACTCCACGGTGGGCGCGAAGCCGTCCTCGGCGCGGGTCGGCACCTCGATGGCCCTGATGCCGAGTATCGAGGCGGCGCCCGCGTAGCCGACGAACGCGGGGGTGGGGACGAGGACGGAGTCGCCCTCATCCATCGTCGCGGCGAACGCCTCGAGCAGCGCCTGGCTGCCCCCCTGCGTGACCAGGACCTGATCCTCCCCGAAGCCCGCCCCGTACTCCCTGGCGTACCTCTCCGCTATCGCGCGGCGGAGCTCCGGCAGCCCCGCGTTGGGCGTGTAGTGGGTGAGGCCCCCCTCCATGGCCCTGCGGGCGGCCTCGCGGACGTTCTCCGGGGTCGCGGCGTCGGGCTCGCCCAGCGTCAGGTTCACGGCGTCGGGGTACCTGCGCGCCAGCTCGAAGAGCTCCCGCACGCCGGAGGGCCTGAGGCGCGAGAGCCTGCTGGAGGCCGAGACCATCGCCATCAGCCCGGGCCCCGGGGGTAGAAGCGCCCGCCCCTCCCAGCGATCTCGAGTATCAGCGGATCCGGCTCGTACTCGTCGGACCCCAGCAGCCCCTCGAGCCTCCTGAGGGCCGAGGCTATCGCGCCCGGCCCGTACTGGTCCGCGTACTCGAATATCCCCCTGGGGTAGTTCAGGCCCAGCCTCACGGCCTTGTCTATGTCGTCCCTGCTCGCGACCCCCTCCCTCAGCAGGTAGGCGGCCTCGTTCACGGCGGGGGCTATCAGCAGGACCGGGTCCACCGCCCCCGCCAGCGAGGGGTCCAGCTCGGGCTTCCTGAACTTGGCGCCCGGGTGCTCGTAGAAGCCCCTCCCGGACTTCACGCCGAGCCTGCCCGCGGCGCGGGCCTCGCCGAAGAGGCCGCAGGGCCTCATGCGGAACCCGCGGGCCACCATCGCGCGGATTATGTCGTCCAGGACGTCCATACCTATGTAGTCGGAGAGCTCGAAGGCCCCCATCGGCATGCCGAGGGAGTGGCGGGCGGCGGCGTCCACCTGCTCCATCCCGTAGATCCCCCTCTCGACCAGCGAGCACGCCGCGTTCAGGAACCTGGCCATTATCCTGTTGACTATGAAGCCCGGGACGTCCCTGTTCACGATGACCGGCTGCTTCCCGAGGGCCCTCGCCAGGTCGTACGCCACGCCCACGGCCGCGTCGCTCGTGTGGCTCCCGCGGACCACCTCGACCAGCTGCATTATCACGGGCGGGTTGAAGAAGTGCATCCCGACCACGCTGCCCCTCCTCCCCTCGGAGACCGACTCCGAGATCTCGGTTATGGGGAGGCTGCTGGTGTTCGTCGCCAGGACGGCCCCGGGGCGCGCGCTCCTGTCGAGCCTCGAGAATATGTCCCTCTTCACCTCCATGCGCTCGGGCGCCGCCTCTATCACGAAGTCCGCGCCCGACGCGCCCGACTCCAGGTCGAGCGTCGTGGATATGCGGGACATCACCTCGTCGGGGCTCCCTATGGTCCCCCTCTCCGCGAGCCTCTCCAGGCTCCACCTTATCCTGGAGAGGGCCCCGTCCAGGAACTCCTGCTTTATGTCGTAGAGGGTGACGGAGAACCCCCTGAGGGCCGCGACCTCTGCTATCCCGTGGCCCATCGTGCCCGCGCCCACGACGAATATCCTGCTGATGCCCGGCATAGCCCCGCACCCGACGTCAGGCGCCCCGATCGGGCGACTTATTAACGTCGCTGGCCCCGGGGGTCCCGCAGCCGGAGCCTATGAACTTTGATATCGCGGCCACGTCCTCCCTGGAGCACCCGCGCCTCTCCGCCTCCCCGTAGAGCTGCTCCGCCAGGGCCGTCAGGGGCACGAACGCGCCCGCCTCCTGGGCCACCGCCAATATGTAGCGGAGGTCCTTGTGCATCAGCTCCAGGGGGAACTGGGCGGGGAACTCGCCCCTCATCATGGGCCCGAGCTTCAGGTCGAAGTACGCGTTATGGTAGGGGCTCGCGCCCAGGACGTCGGCGAGCACGCGGCGGTCCAGCCCCACGCTGTCGGAGAACTCGAGGGCCTCCGCCAGGACCTCGGTCATGCCCGCCAATATCAGGTTGGCCGCGAGCTTGGCGTGGGTCCCGGACGGGATGGGGCCCGCGTAGATGGTCCTCCCGATCAGGGACAGGAGGGGCATCACCCCCTCGACGTCGCGCCGCTCGCCCGAGGCGAGGACGACTAACTTTCCCTCCTCCGCGGCCGGCGTGCTGCCGACAACCGGCGCGTCCACGAAGCGGCCTCCCCCGGACTCGACGATCGAGCGGATGCGGAGCGAGTCCTGGGGCAGTATGGTGCCCAGGTTCACGACGGTCCTCCTCCCCGCGGGCAGCCCCGACACGACCGAGAGGGTCGCGGGCGAGTCCCTCACCATCACGAAGACGACGTCCGCGGCCCCCAGCTCCCCCAGGTCCGCCGCGGCGACGGACCCCGGGATCCCCGAGGCCACCTCCCGCGCCCTGGAGGCCGTCCTGTCCCAGAGCAGGAGCTCGGCCCCCGATAGCGAGAGCCTCCTGGCGATCCTGGAGCCCATGAGCCCCAGCCCGGCGAAGCCCACCCTCATCGGCGCGGGGGCGCGCAGCCCCACCGTAATAAGGGTGCGCCGCGCGACGCGAGCGCCACAGCAATCATGATCGCCAGGGAGGCCGTGGAGCTGGCGGCCAGGCGGATCCCGAGCCGCCTCAGGTCCCTCGGATCCACCCTGCGCCCCCGGTGCCTGATCGCCAGGTACAGGGGGTCCGCGAACGCGAGCCCCAGGGGAGGGAGGCACGCCAGGGAGGCGGCGAGCCCGGCCGCCAGGGGGACGAGGCTGGCGGCGCGCGGGACCCCCCTGGAGGGCAGGGCCCCCTCCACGAGCAGCACGTTGAAGGCGGACAGCGACCCCCAGGCCGCGCAGAGCGGCGCGGCGTACGGGAGGGGGCTCCCCAGGATCCCGGAGAGGGCCGCGGACAGCGAGGCGAGCGACACGGCGCCCGCGGTCAGCCCCGCGGCCGACCTCCCGCGCCCGCCCAGCGATATGGCCAGGTACGCCGCGAACGCGGCCGCCGGGGGCGCGTACCAGGCGGCGAGCCGGGGGCCCTCCAGTGCGAGCGCGATCGCGTACGGCGAGAGCGCGAGCGCGAGGGCCGGGGGATCGGGGCGGGGGGACCTGGAGGAGGCGGACGCGTAGAGGCGCCCGTAGGAGGCGAGGGTCGCGGCGGCGGCTGCCGGCGCCAGGACAGCGCCGGGGGGGCGCAGCCCCCCCTGGGAGGCGAGCGCCAGCGCGAGGGACCCCAGCACCAGCAGGGCCGCGCTCGGCGTGGGCGGCGGCCAGCGCACGCGGCGGGCCGATCGCCGGCCTCAATAGGCGTTTCGCGCGGCCCCGGCGGCGCCCCCCGGGCCGACGCTTTTTAAGGCCGGGGTCCCCAGGCCCAGTGTGGGCGGCCTCAGGGCGTGGCTCCTCTCCTTCAGCCCGGTGACGCTGACGAGCGCTTTCTCCTCGGTCACCCTGGGGGCTGCCCTGGCCTGGTACGCGACCGGGAGGCTCGACTGGGGGACTTACCTGCTCACCCTGGGGGGCCTGCTGGCGGCCCAGGCGGGGGTCAACCTGGTCCACGACTACGACGACTACGCGACGGGGGTCGACTCCATATACAGGTCCTCGGGCTTCTCCCACAGGCTCCACCCGATACTGGACCTCGGCCTTAGCCCCTCGAGCGTGAGGGCCGCGGGCTACGCGCTCCTGGCGGCGGCGCTCGCGGCGGCGGTCGCGCTCGCGGCCATCGTGGGGCTCCCCGTCCTGATACTGGGGGCCATCGGGCTCTTCCTGGGCGCCGCCTACAGCGAGCCGCCCCTCAGGCTCCACTACCGCGGCCTGGGCGAGGTGGTGGCGGCGCTGGCCATGGGGCCGCTCGTCGTCTGGGGGTCCTACGGGGTCCAGGTCGGGTCGCTCGGACGGCTCTACCCCCTGCTGGTGGGGGTGCCCAACGGGGCATTCGTCTTCCTGATACTCCTGGGGTCCGGGGCGCTCGAGGTGGAGGCGAGCCGCGCGGTCGGGAAGCTCACGATGGTGCTCCTCCTGGGCATGGGGGGGACGAGGAGGGCCGCGCTGGCGGCCGTCGCCGTCATGTACGCCGCGCTGGCGGCCTCCGCCCTCCTGGGCTACCTGCCGATCCTCTCCCTCGCGGCCCTCGCGCTCGTCCCCTGGACGCTCAGGCTCCTGGGGCCCATACTCAGCGGGAGCGAGGAGGAGGTCAGGAGGAGGTGGAGGGAGCTGAGGGCCCTCTGGGCGGGGCCCTTCAGCGTCAGGCTTGTGATGCTGGCGATACTCATAGCGTCGATGGCCGCCTCCCGGCTCCTGGGGCTTCCCTAGGGGCGGAACAGCCTTGGCATCGCGAGGGAGGCCAGCATCCCGTAGAGCGGGGGGCCCATCAGGATCGCCATGGCCGCGCCGAACCCGACGCGGTATCCGATGCCCAGCACGAGCGCGGTAGCCCAGACGTGGAACGTGGACCCTATGAGCGCGAACTCCCAGGTCCCCTTGGCCGCGAGCCCCTCCGGGTAGATGTGCCTGGGTATCGAGTATATGTACGGGACCGCGAGCGCCTCCGCGTTTATCAGCGCCACGGCGGCGACGAGCCACGCGCCCGTGGGGCGCGCCATCCACAGGTAGGCGAAGCCGGCGAACCCGAGCGCGTAGCCGGCCGACACGATGGCGGACAGCGCCGCCCGGGAACGGATCGCGTAAGCCACGGCCCCGGAGATGACCGTGAGGAGCGCGGCCGTGATGCCGAACGCGCCCATCGCCAGCGGGACCTCGGAGGGCGCGTACGACGACACGAACGGCGGGAGCGCGACCGCCAGCACCAGGTTGAAGCCGGCTATGGTGGCCCACAGGGCGCCCATCAGCCAGGTCCTCCCCATGCGGAAGGTGGTGCCGCGCGATTCGATCCTGAGGGGGGCCAGCGCGGGGCCCAGCCTGGACAGGGTGAGCGAGTATGCCGCTGCCGCCGCCAGCGCCGAGGCCGCCAGGGCCGAGTACACCAGGAATGGATTCGCCAGCGCCAGGACGTATGCGGACGTGCCCATCGCCACTCCCCCGGGTATCCCGGAGATCGACACCGCGGACGCCAGGGTCCTCGTCCCGAAGTCCTCATAGAGGTACGAGTAGGCGTTCGAGAATATCTCCATGAGGAAGGTCACGGTGCCCTGGAGGAACCTGAGGGCCATCAGCTCCGCGAGGGAGGACGCGAAGGGCATCAGCGCGAGCGCCGCGGCCATCAGGGCCGACATCCCGAGGGCGGCCGAGGGGAGGCGCCGGTAGAACCTGAGGGCCCTCCCCAGGACCTTGCCGGCCGGCATTCCCGCGAAGTACAGGACGCTGCCCCAGAGCGCCAGCGAGGGCATCGGCGCCCCGAGCCTCGAGTGGAAGTACTCCAGGTAGAGAGCGTAGGTCGAGAGGGCGGACGTCATTATGGCGGACGTGGCGAATCCGAGGAGCGGGGCGGCGAGCTTGAGCGCGCGGCTCACGCGCGCCCGCCCCCCAGGATGGACTCCGATATGCGCCTGGCGAGCTCCTCGACCTCCGGCGGGGCGACCAGGTCCCCGGGGTACTCCGCCCCCCCGTACTCCTCGGGCAGCTTCCTGGTCGCGTCGACGCACGCCTTGCTCCCGAACCCGGGGGTCGGCGTGGACGGGTCGAGCTCCTCCGTCGGGTAGCCGTCCACGACCCGGATGTCGCGGCCGGGGTTCACGTTCGCCGAGATCGCGTAGGTCACCGACGTAGGATCCCTCAGGTCGACGTCCGAGTCGAGGACCACGGTCAGCTTGTGGTAGAGGGGCGAGAGGGCCCAGAGGGCCGCGGCGACCCTCATCGCGTGGCCCGGGTACCTCTTCCTTATCGAGACCAGGGTCAGGTAGCCCAGCCCGGCGGGCGGCATGTGCAGGTCGACGACCTCCGGGAGCAGCTGCTGCACGAACGCCAGGGCCGCGCGCTCGCCGAAGCGGATGATGTTGCCGTCCTCGAGCACGGGCCTCCCCGTCACGGTGACGGGGATCACGGGGTCGCGCCTCGAGAAGATGGCCCTCACCCTGACGACCGGGTAAGGCCTGGCCGCCGAGTAGACCCCGGCGTGGTCCCCGAAGGGGCCCTCGAGCGCCGTCTCGCCGGTGAGCTCCCCCTCAATCACGAGCTCCGAGCGCGCGGGGTACTCCACGTCCACCGTCTCGCCCCTCACCAGCTCGAGGCCCTCCCCCCTCAGCATCCCGACCACCAGCGCCTTGTCCATGGGGTGGGGGACGGGCACCCCGGCCATGAGCATGGTCACGGGGTCGGGGCCGAACACTATCGCGACCTGGCGGGACTCCTCGCCGTACGCGGCGCCCCTGCGCCACGGCATCCAGTGCATTATCAGGGAGTCCCTGCCGAGGACCTGGAGCCTGTAGTAGCCGAAGTCCAAGGCGCCCCCCTTGCCCCTCACGAACGTGATCCCCATCGTGAGGAAGCGCCCGGGCTCGCCCGGCCACTGCCTTATAGCGGGGAGCCTCAGGAGGTCCACCTCGTCCCACGGGACCTCCCTGACCGGGCCCGAGCGGACCGTCCTCGGGGCGACCCTGGAGAGCCTGGAGAGGTCCCCGATCGACCTGAGGGCGCCGGAGATCCCGGAGGGGGGCCTCAGGGGGAGGGAGCCGAGCGCGGACGAGAGGGCCGGGTACGGGTCCCCGCCGGCCGCCAGCTCGACCCTCCCCCACGACCCGAAGAGGTTCCCGACGGCGGGGAGGGTCCCCTCCCTGGTGGACTCGAAGAGGACCGCCGGGCCCCCCGCGTACGTGATCCTGCGGAGGACCGCCGCCAGCTCCAGGTCGACGCTCACGCTCTCCCTGAGCCTGACCAGCTGGCCCCTGGACTCCAGGTCCGAGAGGAAGTCCCTGAGGTCCCCGTGGGCCATGCGGGCCTCACCGGCCGCCCAGGAGGTCCCCGACCGCCCTGGCCACCGCGGCCCTGGAGTCCATCCTCGGGCTCCACCCCAGGGACCTGAGCCTGCTCGAGTCGGGGAAGACGAGCCTTATGTCGCCTGGCCAGCCCTCGCTGCCCAGCGCGTCCTTTATGTCCATCACGCACCTGTTGAACCTGAGGGCAGGGCGCAGGCCCATGGCGGAGGACACTATCTCGGCGACCTCGCGCACAGTTATCCAGTCGGAGTTCCCCGCGTTGTAGACCCCCTCCGCGCCGCTCCCCTCGAGGGCCTCGAGCGCCGCTATCGCGTCATCCACGTAGAGGAAGCTCCTCCCCTGCGTCCCGTCCCCGTAGACCTCGAGCTCGCCGGGGTTGGAGCGCAGCTTGCGGACGAAGTCCAGGACCACGCCGTGGGTCATGGCCCCGCCCACCACGTTCGTGAGCCGGACTATCAGCCCCCTTATGCCGTAGACCCTGGAGTAGAACTCCACGACGTCCTCCGACATGGCCTTTATCAGCCCGTGGTGGGATATGGGCCTCCGGGGGGCGTCCTCCGGCGTCGGGGTAGGCGCGTTCCCGTAGACCGCGGGCGAGGACACGTAGACTAGGAGCTCCGCGTCCCTGAGCCTCGCCAGCTCCGCTATGTTGACCGTGATCCTGAGCTCCTCCTCCACGCGGCGCCTCGCCTCCTCCGACGTGGTCCTCACGATGGGGCTCGCGGCCAGGTGGTAGATCCTGGGCTCGCGCACGTCGAGGTCCAGGGGCTCCCTCAGGTCGCGCACCAGATGGGGGACGCCCGCGCGCGGGGGCGCCCTGTCCACCACGAGGACTTCCTCGCCGCGCGAGGCGAGCGCTCCGACGAGGTGGCCCCCCAGGTAGCCCGATCCCCCGGCCACGACGTAGGTCATGGGCGGGATGTGGACCCGGCAATAGATAAATCTTGGCGGCCCCGCCGCCCGCCGGTGGATCGGCGGCTGCTCCTGGCCGTCGGTTTCCTGATCATGGCGTTCAACTCCATCTACCAGTACTCCTGGAACGCCCTGGGGCCGCTGATCTCGGAGGGGATGGGCGCGGGGTTCCAGGAGGTCCAGGCGGCCTTCACGCTCTTCGTGGCGGTCTCGACGGCCTCCCAGCTCCTGGGAGGGGCGGTCGCGGACGCGAGGGGGCCCAGGGGGATCTCGATCGCGGCCGCGCTCATGAGCGCCGCGGGGTTCCTGGGCACATCGGCCTCCCGGGGCATGGCCGAGTTCTACGCGTCCTGGGCGGTGGGGAGCGCGGGCGAGGGGATACTGTACGGCGTCGCCTCCAACGTCGCGCTGAAGTGGTTCCCGGACAGGAGGGGGTTGGCCGTGGGGCTCGTGAGCGTCGGGTTCGGCGTCGGCGGCGCGGTCGCGAACCCGTTCATACTGGCGGCGGGCGGCTTCAGGGTGCCGTCTATGGCCATAGGGCTCGTGGAGCTGGCGGTGCTGCCGGCGGCGGCGTCGACCCTCTCCTATCCCCGGGGGCTGAGGGGGGTGAGGACGGGGGAGGCGGTGAGGGACGCCCGCTGGTGGATGATCTACGCCTCCTACGCGCTGGCGGCCGTCCCGCTGCTCGCCTTCTCGAGCTCCCTCTCGAGGATCGCGGCCGGCCTGGGGGTGGGCGGGGCCGGGCTCGCCGCGGCCATAAGCGCCTTCCCGGTGGCGAGCGGGATCGGCAGGCCCCTCCTGGGCTCGATCGCCGACCGCCTCGGGACGCTCAGGATGCTCGCGCTGAGCGCGGCCGCGATGGCCGTGGGATCTGCCATCGTGCCCGCGGGGCTCGTGCTCGAGGGGGCCCTGATGGTGGGGATCTTCGGGGGCGCTCTGGTCCCCCTCTACTTCAGCGCAGTCGGCGAGATCTACGGCGAGGCATACTCGACCTCCAACACGGCGGCTCTCTACACGGGGAAGGCGGTGGCGGGGGTCCTCGGCGGGTCCGCGTTCGCGGCGCTCCTCCAGGTCGGGCTGGGCGCGTCCGTGGCCTTCCTGGTCGCCTCGGAGGCGGCGGCCATCGCGCTGCTCGCGGCCGCGGCCCGCCTCGGGGGCGGGATCGGGCCAGGTGGACCACGTTCTCCCCATCGCGCTTCTCGACCCTGACCTTGCCCTCCCTCTCCAGGCGCCTTATCGCCCTCCAGCAGCTGGTCTTGGGGATGGCGAGGGCGCGCCTTATCTCGGCCTCCGCCGCGGACCCTCCCCTCCTCCTCAGGTAATCCAGTATCAGGGAGTCGGTGCCCCTCGCGGCGGGCGGGGCGCGGCGGCGGCCGAAGCGCGCCCCGAGGAGGAGCGCCGCCGCGATGGCCGCGGCCGCCGCGGCGGCCCAGTAGGGATTGAGCGGCCCGCCGCCGGACCCACGGGTGGGCGGCGGCAGCTCGTAATACACCGTCCAGTTGCCAGGCGCGAGGTACAGCACGAGCGAGCCGCCGCTCACCGCGATCTCCTCCGGGAGGGAGCTCGCGTATATGAGGGAGGCGTTCCGGGGCAGCTCCAGCTCCGTGGGGTAGCTCGTGGAGAAGGACGCGTACCAGGCGGACGGGCCCTTGCCCACTATGCTGGAGGTGAGGTAGCTCACGAGGACCGCGCCGGCGGCGGCCGGCTCCAGGCGCAGCGTCCCGCCGCGGATCTCGAAGGGCACCGGGGACCCGTTGGCGTAGGTCGCGGTGAGCCCCTCGGGGACCCCTATGAGCGATATGTTGACCGGGCCCGGGGCGGCCACCTGCGCCGAGATTGTCACGCGGGCGTAGCCGGTGGGGTAGAGGACTATCGAGGCCTGGGGCGTCTGTGCGCCCAGGGCCGCCAGGGCCACCAGCGCGACCGCCAGCACCGCGAGCGGGCTGCCCAACGCGGCCATCGGCTCGCAGTCAGAATATTAACGTTGACCGCCGGCTGTGGGATCCCGGGGCGGCGAAGCCTCGGGCGGGATTCGAACCCGCGGCCTCCGCCTTACCAAGGCGGCGCTCTGGCCAGCTGAGCTACCGAGGCGCGCGAAATTCCCCCGGTCAGCTTATAAGCGTTCCCTCCGTGCTCGGGGGGCGTGGAGGGAGTGCTCCTCGAGGGCGGCCTGCGCCTGCTCCCCCACCCGGCGGCGGCGCTGGACGACGCCCTCCTGGTGGCGGACCTGCACCTGGGGATGGAGGAGGCGCTGGAGCTGGAGGGGGTCCACCTGCCCTACGACCTCTCGGGGGAGGTGAGGCGCGCGGTCCTGGGGGCGCTCGGGGAGCTCGGGGCCGGGAGGCTGATCATAGCGGGCGACCTGAAGCACGAGCTCGGGGCCGGCCTCCGCTCGGAGTACGAGGAGGTCAGGGCCCTGGTCCTCGGGGCCCGGGAGCTGGGGGCGGAGGTGATCCTGGTCCGCGGCAACCACGACAACTTCATCGCGCCGGCGGTGGAGAGGCTCGGGGGGAGGGTGGTGGAGGGGCCCCTCGAGGTGGGGGGCTGCTGCGTCGTCCACGGGCACCTGGACGTGGACGCGCGCGCCCTCGGGTGCGGGTGCCTCGTGATGGGGCACGAGCACCCCACCGTGACGCTCGTGGACGAGGTGGGGCTGAAGCACAGGTTCAAGGCCTTCCTGTGGGGGGAGGCGGGCGGGGCCCGCGTCCTGGTGCTCCCGAGCCCCAACCCCCTGGCCCAGGGGATCCCCGTGAACGAGGTGGGGAGGGAGGACCTGATGTCCCCGATCCTGAGGAGGACTGGGGTGGACGGGTTCGAGGTCTACGCGCTCGAGCCGCGCGAGGCGGTGGTGCGCCTGGCGACCGTGGGGGCCCTCAGGGCCCTGCTCGCCGAGGGGCGTCGAAGCGTATCCCGCCGGCGCGGGCCAGTATCCCCCTGTGCGCGAATTCCACCTGGCGGATCGCGACCTCGGCGTCGAACTCGCTCAGCGCCGACACCGCGTCGACGGGGTAGACGACGTTGTACCCCCTGACCGAGGCCCCCGAGGCCGCCTCCAGGACGCATATGTTGGCGACGGTCCCGGTCACCACGACCGTGTCGACCCTCAGGAGCCTCAGGTAGTGGTCCAGGGGGGTCCCGTAGAACGGGTCTATCGTCTGCTTCCTCACGATCAGGTCGCCGCCAGCCGGCGCGAGCTCGGGGACCACCTCGGACCCCCACGTGCCGGCCACCGCGTGCTCCCCCCATATCTTGAACTCGGGGTCGTCCGGGAGGTGCCAGTCCTGCGTGTATATCACGGGGACCCCGGAGGCGCGGGCGCGCTCCAGGAGGGACCTGATGGCGGGGACGGTGGAGGGGGCGGAGGGCACGAATAGTTTGCCCCTCGGGTCCACGAAGTCGTTCTGCATGTCCACGACGAGCACTGCGGAGGTCCCCGGGTCCAGGCGGACCTCCTCGGACACGCTGTGCTCGGGGACCAGGATCCTCCTCGGGCCCGACATCGCCCCCCTCATTGGCGCGTCCCCCCTTAAGTGCTTCCTCCCCGTATATCTCGCGGACCAGGCCCATGAGCCTCGAGACGTCGCCCGGCCCGAAGCGGAACTCGTACCTGTGGGGGCACTCGGGGTCCAGGGTCGCCCTCCCCCCCTCCACCGACCAGACGAGGGGGTAGAGGCGGCAGCCCTCCGGGCGGTGCTCGTAGACGGCGCAGCGGCCGTCGTCCCCGAGGAAGAAGCAGCGGCCGTCCTCCCTGGTTGCGAGGACCCTGATGCCCCCGACGACCCTCGAGAACTCCTCGCGCCTGTACCCCAGGGACTCCAGCCTAGATACGTCGCGCTCGCTGAGGGGCATCTCCGTGCCGACGCAGCACAGGTGGCAGGAGTGCAGGAGGCACGGGCTGCCCACGGGCGGGGTCCGCGGCCGCGTAATAAATCTGGGGGCCATCGGAGCCTGAGGCCGTAGGCCCTCGCGAAGCGCTCCAGGCGCTCGTACTCCTCCAGGAACCTGAGGCCCACCTCGGTGAGGCGGTAGCCCCTCCCGTCGCCCGACTCCACGACGCTCAGCATCCCGCTGCCCACGAGCTCGTCGAGCATCTCAGTGAGCCTCGCGTAGGACGTGTTGGCCCTCCTCATTATCACGGATATCCTCGCGAGCCCGCCCTCGTCGGCGCCGTCCCTCACCGCCCTCAGGACGTCCGCGTATATGCGGATGCGGCTCCGGTACCCGCTCAACCCCCTCCCCCCGCCCTGAGCGACTGGAGGCCCGATGAGAGCAGGAGGGCGAACCCGGCGACCTGGACCGCGGCGACCAGCGCCGCGTTGCCGATGCCCACCGCGGTGAAGCCGAGGAGCAGGGAGGCGAAGAGGGCGTAGAGCCCGAGGGCGGCCTCGAGGCTCGCCCTGTACCCGCTCTCCACGTAGAATATGGTCGTCTCCACGGCGGCGTAGAGCGCCAGGTAGAGGGAGACCCCCTCGCCGAGGGAGTAGGCAGCCAGGATCGGCGCGGGCAGGAGGGCCAGCTCGGGCAGGCGCTCCGGGCCGCGCGGCACCGAGTAGACGTGCGAGACCGCCAGAGCGAAGAACGCCGCCGCCATGAGCGCGGAGCTGGCGGCGAGCGCGGGGCCCGAATCCAAGAGCAGCCAGGCGAGCCTGAGGACGGAGCTCAGGGCCAGGAGCGCGAAGGAGAGCGCCAGGAGCCTGAGGGTCCTCGAGTCTATCGCGAGCGCCGCCCTGGCGGAGAGGGCGGCCAGCGCCGCCGCGAGGGCGACCTCCACCGAGAGGAGCGCCAGGAGCAGCCAGCTCAACGGGTCGGCGATGCGGCCCCTGGGAATATAAGCGTTGGGCGCGGGGATGTTTCAATCCCACACTGGTCTGGCTTCAACTTGCGCCTATGATTACGTCGCGGCGGCCATTCGTTGCCCTCTCGCCGTTTACAGCGCGTTTCAATCCCATACTGGTCCGGCTTCAACCCGAGTTTGCCCTGATATCCGCTCACGCGTTCACTGCTTCAATCCCACACTGGTCCGATTTCAACGGGCTCGGGAGGAAGAGCGGGTGCAGGTTCGCCGCACCCGGTTTCAATCCCACACTGGTCCGATTTCAACCGAGCGCCCTCGCTATCTCGTCCTTGGTCATGTCGAGCGTGAGTTTCAATCCCACACTGGTCCGATTTCAACACCTATCTGGGGATGACGTGCGTGCCGTTCCCCTCCAGTTTCAATCCCACACTGGTCCGATTTCAACTGCCAACCCGGGACCTCAACATCGCCTTCATTAATTAGTTTCAATCCCACACTGGTCCGATTTCAACGCTGGGGTATCGGGCCGCGTGGGCCATGCCGTTCTGGTTTCAATCCCACACTGGTCCGATTTCAACGTTGTCCCTGGCCGTGATCACCTTCTTCTTCACGAAGGTTTCAATCCCACACTGGTCCGATTTCAACACGATGGAGACCGAGGAGATAAAGGGCTACCTCGCAGTGAGTTTCAATCCCACACTGGTCCGATTTCAACACGATCGGGCCCACCCGCGGATCCCCGCGCGCGGCCCTTCCATAAGTCCCCTGGAGAGCTCCATTTATAAAGGTTCACGGTCCCGGAATGTGGCCCCGATGGGCCGGATTCGCCGGAAAATGGGAGATCGGGGCGATCGGGGCATTTTCCTCGTGCTTTGATCTCCAAAGCTTCATGCGTTGTAAATATGGCTTCGGCTTACTGGCTGTGGATCACATAGGGAACTTAAGGGAGCCCGGCCGCGCATCGACGGCCGCTGCGATCGCTTGTGCGCCCTGGATGGTCGCGGCCCCACGGATCGGGAAGCTATTCTCCATATTGAACAGGCGGCCGCTAAGATGGGCAGAGCGGCCACAGCCACCCACGCAAACACGCGATGAGCATCAGCGCCGACACCCCTATGGCCGCGGGCAGGGCCAGGCGCCTCCTGATGGAACCCTTCGGCCAGTATATCTCCCTGACATAATTCCTGAACGCGTAGAGCGGCAGCGCCACCAAGGACAGGAAGACGAGCGCCAGCCAGGAGTAATTCGGATGAGTCCCCTGTAGCCATGCCGTCAGGACCGCATATATGCTGACTATCAGTATTATAACATTGAGCTTCTCGGCCGCCTCGGCGCTGGCCAACGCGTCCAGGGCCGACAGGGCCGACTTTATGCCGTCCAGGGTAGCCTTGAACTTGTAAGTCTCGACTATCCTCTCCAGTATCTTCCTCAGGAGCGGGACCTGGACGTATCCCAGGTCGAACATCAGCGCGGTCCGCACGTAGATCTCCCTCGCCATCTCCCTGGCTGCGCGCCCGAGCTCCTCGAACCTCTCCAGGTCCTTCAGGAGCTCAGAGTAGAGCGAGTTCAGGTACAGCAGCTCCCCCGCCAGCATCTCGGCGACCAGCGCCCTGGGCAGGGCGAAGCTCAGGAAGTCCAGCGCATCCTTCCCGGGATCCATGCTAGGACCCATCGTCTTCAGGATCAGCAGCGAGTTCCAGCTCAGGTAGAAGTTGGTGTCCTCGTCCTCGTAGCCCACCCGGTAGTCCTCGAGCGCCCGTCCGTCCCCGCGCAGCCTCACGCGATAGCCCTCAAGGAGCCCCAGCAGGAAGTCGTCGCTCGGCCGCCTGTCCAGATACAGGAGGATCGCCGAGAACGCGTTGCTCCTCACGTCGTCCCTCATGTCCTCGTAGATCCTCGACCAGCCCGAATGGCTCGACCGGGCGGCGGCTCCGCCGCCCCTGGGGCCCCCCGCGAACGCGGAGAACGCGCCCAGCACAGCGCCTATCTGGACGTCGTGCAGGTCGTAAAGCCTCCTCCCTGATCCGGGGCGCGACATCAGCCCCTCGACCTCGTCCGCGCTGAGGATGCGCTCCCCGCCGAGCCCCAGGGCATCGGCCAGCTTCCTCAGGGCGCCCAGCGCCTCGCCCACCAATCCCCGGAACTCCTCGCGGTTGAGGAAGGTCTTCCTCATGTGGAAGAGCTTCGTGGCCCTTTCCTGGAGCTCTTCCTGCGTCATGCGGGGTATATTGGGGGGCATCCTGTCGAATTCCGGCGCGCCGGCGTAGCTCAGCGCCAAGATCGCGCCCACCCCGTGGAACCGGGCGGCTTCGTCGCTCCTCTCGAACTCCAGCGCGATGATCAGCGTCGCGCGGAGGTGGAGTTTATCCTCGCTCTTGATCTGGTTTTCTCTCGCGGTGGCGGCCACAACCTCGCGGTCGACGAAGGGCACCACGAAGAGCGTCCAGCGGTTGTAGAGCTCCGAGACGCTGTTGCACTCGTGGTAGACGATCAGCCTCTCCAGCCTCTCCAGGTCCCCCTGGCGCCGTGCGTCCACGGCGCCGGGCCCTCCTCCACTCCTCCCTCATCCTGCTCCTGAGATCCCCCAGCGCCGCCCGCGCCCGTTCGTCGTCAACGCCATCGTTTATCCTACGGCTCCAGAAGGCGAACGAGTAATCGAAGAGCAGGAGATCGCACGGGACCCCGCCCTCAATTATATCAGTGGGTTCCTCCTCGAACGTCCATCCCCTCAATATCCTCAGGAATCCCACGGCGCCCGCGTCGAGGTACCAGTTGCCCGTCGCCGCCAGCCCGACTTTCCCGCTGCAGGGCCACGAACCGGCGTTCCCTCCCCCGGCCGACACCGTTAAACGTAACGCGCGCACCCTAATAAACTGTGGGCATCGACCGCAGGATGCTCGTCAAGGGCACCCAGGTCAACTATTACTATGTGTGCGCCACGAAGCTGTGGCTCTTCTCCCACGGGATCGAGATGGAGAGGGAATCGGACCTCGTCGAGATGGGCAGGCTGGTGCACGAGGCGTCGTTCGGGGGGAGGAGGAAGGACGTTATGGTGGACGGGAGGATATCGATCGACTTCGTGGGGGCCGGAGGGAATGGAGGAATAGTGCTGCACGAGGTCAAGTCCTCAGCCAGTTTCAGGCGCGCCGCCGAGATGCAGCTGCTGTATTACATGTACTATATGAGGAGGGTGAAGGGCGTGGACGTGAGGAAGGGGGTCCTGCACCTCATGTCCTCGAGGGAGGTCGAGGAGCTGGAGCTCACGGAGGAGGGGGAGCGCCAGGTGGAGGAGGCCCTCGCCGGCATAGAGAGGGTGGTGGCGCTGCCCGTTCCCCCGGCCCCCGTCAGGAGGAGGTCCTGCGCCAAGTGCAGCTACAGGGACCTGTGCTGGAGCTGAGATCTTGAGGAACCTGCACCTGACCAGGAACATGGTGCTCGTGAGGGAGGGCGGAACCATCCAGGCAATCTACAGGGAGGGCGACGGGCTCGTCAAGAGGACGCTGCCCGTGGAGCAGGTGCGCGCCGTCTACGCGGAGGCATCGGTGACGCTGAAGGCCGGCGCGGCGAAGCTCCTGATGAAGCGCGGCATACCCGTGCACTTCCTCGGCCGCGACGGATCGTACCTGGGGACCCTGTGGCCGCGGGAGCACCTGCTGGCCGGCGAGGTCTTGGTGAGGCAGGCGGAGCATTACATCGATCCGGCCAAGAGGCTGGCGCTGGCCTCCAGGTTCGTCCGCGGGGCGACGGCCAACATATTGAGGAACCTGAGGCACTACAGGGCCTCGGGGATCCCCCTCGACGGGGCGATCTCGACCATAGAGGGGATGCATTCCAGGATCGACTCCGCCAAGAGCGTGCCCGAGCTCATGGCGCTCGAGGGCAACATAAGGGAGACGTACTATTTGGCCTGGAACGAGCTCATGCCGGACGAATTCCGGTACACCGGGAGGACCAGGAGGCCGCCCAGGACCATGCTCGACGCTATGATGAGTTTCGGAAACTCGCTCACGTACGCGGCGTGCCTCACGGAGCTCTACCACACGCAACTGAACCCGACCATAAGCTACCTGCACGAGCCGTCCGAGAGGAGGTTCAGCCTGGCGCTGGACCTCTCGGAGGTGTTCAAGCCGGTCCTCGTGGACCGCGTGATCTTCAAGCTCGTGAGGCAGGAGAGGTTCGATGAATCCAACTTCGATGCCGACTTGGACCGCGTGGTCCTGAACGACGCGGGAAAGAGGAGGTTCCTGGAGGCGTACGAGGAGAGGCTGTCAATGACCGTCGAGGCCAGGGGCACGGGGAGGCGGGTGAGCCACCGGGGTCTGATCAGGCTCGAGGCATACAAGCTCCTGAAACACCTACTGGGTATGAAGGAGTACGAGCCCGTGGAGGTCGGATACCGAATGTACGCCGTCTTGGTCTACGATGTCGCGGATCAGACTAGGATGAACCGGCTGAGGACGCTTCTGAGGGTCCACATGAACTGGGTGCAGAACTCGGTGTTTGAGGGCGAGCTGAGCGAGGGCGAGCTAAAGTCCATCGTGATGGGGATCGAGGGCATAATAGACCATGAGGTTGACTCTGTGATTATTTATATTATGAGATCAAAGGACGCCGTCGAGAGGAAGATTCTAGGAATGACCAAAGGTAATACGGATTTCATAATATAAGCGTTATGTTCCAATATAATATTCGCCGCCCCCGACCCGTTTCAATCCCACATTGGTTCGACTTCAACCGAGGCCGCCCGGCGCCTCGTCTTCGCGGCGGGCGGTTTCAATCCCACATTGGTCCGACTTCAACGGCGGCCATCGCCCCGAGCGCCAAGATCATAGAGCTGTTTCAATCCCACATTGGTCCGACTTCAACAGTATCGCGGGAGATATGTGAAGATCAAGCTCACGGAGTTTCAATCCCACATTGGTCCGGCTTCAACCCGATCGGGCCCACCCGCGGATCCCCGCGCGCGGCCCTTCCACAAGTCCCCTGGAGGGCTCCATTTATAAAGGTTCACGGTCCCGGAATTTGGCTCCGATGGGCCGGATCCGCCAGGAAATGGGAGATCGGGGCGATCGGGGCGGTTTCCTCGCGCTTCGCCCGGCGCGCCTCTTATATAACTGCGACATGACTCACTTACCGTGCGCTTAATCCTCAGGCTGAGGGCGCGCGGAAACTTCACATATGATGTCCACTACCACTCGAAGCTCCAGGGCCTGATCTACAGGTTCCTCATGGGCTCCGGCTACGGCGAGCTGCACGACATGCGCGGCTACAAGTTCTTCACGTTCTCCAACCCCTTCCCCGTGCCGCGCGACCTGAGGGTGGCCGACGGGTCCGCGATGAACCTGATCATGGCCAGCCCGAGCGAGGACCTGATCAGGCGCGTCTACGGCCTCCTGCAGGCCAGGTACATCGGGAGCGAGGTCCACGTTGGCGACATGTCGTTCGAGCTCCTCGGGGCGTCCCTGGCCAGCCCCCGCCTGAGCTGGCGCTCAATCCTCGTCACCTCCACGCCGGTCGTCGTGAGGATACCGGAGTCGGCCTACGACGAGCTCGGGGTCCCCCCGGACGAGCGCAGGCCCGGCTTCATATACTGGAGGCCGCGGGTCGGCATCGGCGCGTTCCTGAGGTCCGTGGAGGCCAACCTCATCAGGAAGTTCCGCGAGTTCCACGGGTGGGAGCCGCGCGTCGATCCGCGGAGGGGGATCCTGGAGATAGCCAGGCTCGTCAAGGCCCCGGTCGTCGTGAGGATCCCCACGGAGTCCGGGAGCGTCCCGGTCGTGGGGTCCACCTGGAAGTTCTACTTCACGTCCATGGACTGGGCGCGCCTCGAGCTGCTCAGGTTCGCGCTGGACGCCGGGCTGGGGGAGAGGAACTCGATGGGCTTCGGGTTCCTCAACGTCCTCGACGAGCGGATCCCCGCGCTCACAGGATCTCCCCGCGCTCACCCTCCCACTCCGCCTCCGCCGCCCCGCCCAGCTCCTCCATGAGGATGGACTCTATCCCCTCCTCCAGGATCCTGCCCCGATTTTTCTCCCAGTACTCCTCATCGAGCTCCAGGAACCTCATGTTCGACCACCGCCACCTCACGCCCCGCGCGGTCATCCCCTCGAGCTCCCCCACGTACCTCGAATAGGAGAAGTGCGGTATCGAGAACGAGGCCCTCTGTATCTGAGCCAGCTCGCCGAGCGAGAGCGGCCTCCCATCCCTCAGCTTGCCCCTGAGCTCATCCCCCAGTAGGTTGAGCAGGCAGAAGCCGAACGAGCTCACGCTCCTGAAGATCCTCTGCGCCTCCCTCCTGCTGCTGGCCGGCGACGATCTCACGAATCCTATAGCCCTCTCGTAGCTCCTACGGTAGGCCTCGAGCACGCGCTCCGCGCCGAAGGCCCGCTCGACGAGCCCCCTCTCCTCAGCATATCCGAGCACGAGGCCCTCCATGTCCTCGATGCCATCGAGCGTCTCCCTCAGGACGTCCCGATCGTATATGCCGCTGCGATCGACGGGCCTCCCCCCCTCGACGCTGGCTATCACGTGCACGTTCGGCTCCTCCCCGCCGTAGTCCGAGCCCCTGTTCCTGAAGACGCGGCCCATCCTCTGGACCAGCGAGTCCGCGCTCGACAGCTCCGTCACCAGGAGATCCGCGTCGACGTCGACGGACGCCTCCAGCACCTGCGTCGCGACCAGCACCTGCGGCCTCCGCGCCCCGGCCCCCTCCCCGAGGCGGCTCATCACCTCCTCCTTCCTGCTCTCCACGAGCCTGGAGTGCACCAGCAGGACCTCGGCATCATCCCCGAGCGACTCCCTGAGCCGCCGGTACGCGAGTATCGCGCCCTTCACCGTGTTGAGGACCACCAGCACCCTGCGGACGCGCCCCCGCGCCAGGGACTCCCGGACGAGCCGGATCACCTCGTCGACGAGGGACTCCCCCTCGACCCTGTGCACCTTCACCCGGTGCCTCCGAATCCCCAGGTTCTTGACGCCGCCCGCCGGTGGGCTCCCACCCACGTCCAGCACGCGGACGCCCATCCCCTCCAGGATCTCCCTCGCCAGCGGCGGCAGCGTGGCGGTCATCACGGTGACCTTGGCGCCCATCGTCCGCATCGCGCGCACGGACTCCATGACCACTGCCAGCATCTCCGGATTGTACGCCTGGACCTCGTCCACCACCAGGTGGGAGTACGGCGCGTAGGTGAGGAGCTTCTCGCGCCCGTGGTATCCCAGCGAGGACAGCAGCACCTGATCCGGGGTCGCGAGAATCGCCGGATAGCTAAGGTTCCTGGAGAGGAACCTCATCTCCTGGGCGCGGCTCTCCCAGTCCTCGTACTTCTCACCGTAGCCGAGCGCCATCAGGAATCCGGTCGAGTGCAGCAGCCCCACGCTGTCCCCGGGGAAGTACCCGGGGAATCTCCTGGCATACAGGTCGTTGAGCGCCGCCCTGAGGGGCAGCGTGTATATCAGCTTCCTGCGGCCGTTCCTCAGCAGCGCGAACTCGGTCTTCCCCGAGCCCGTCGGCGCGACCAGGCACAGGTCCCCATCGCCGTAGCCCGCGTCGATAAGCCTCTCCTGCCAGGACCCCGGGAACCTCCCGCGCACGCGCTCGGACGGATCGATGGGATCCATCTCGGGCTCCAGCGGCGCGCCCCCACCCGGGAGGCCGGCGGCGCCGCTGGCGAAGTGATCGGCCCTCATCAGGAGCCCGAGCACCAGCGCGTTCGCATCCCTCCACCGATGGGGATCGCCCCTGGCGCTCTCCTCGAGGTCCTGCGCGAGGCCCGAGTTGAGCGCCAGATCGCGCTGGTCGACGCTCGCCGCCCTCCTCGCGGCCTCGCGGAGGAGCCCCGACACCTCGCTCCCCGCCTCGCGGAGGGCCGGGGCCTCCGCCCCACCGCCGGCCTCCTCGGCGATCCCGGCGATGCCCCCCAGGAGCTCCCCCGCGTGCCTCACCAGGAGGCCGGCGGCCTCCCCGGGCCGGGGTCTCGGGCCCTCGGTGGGGCGGAACCCGCCGAGCGACGTCAACGCGTACTCGGTGTTGTAGTGATGGTGGAGCACGGGGAGCGCGGATAGCGTGAGCAGGCGCGCCGCCGGATGGTCGTGGACCAAGTAGAAGATCATGCGATTATACGCGTAAGACAGCACCTCGTGCCTCTCCACGTCGTTCGTGCCTAGTCCGGACAAGAGCTCCCTGAGCCGAGCGCGCGCCGCCTCCAGCTCGTCCCCCGCGTAGATCCTGGGATAGATCCTGTTCTGGAACCCGAGATCCACCTTGCCCAGATCGTGAAGGAGCGCCGCGGCGAACGCGGCCTTCTGGATCTCGGGTTCGGCCAGCATCCCGGCGAAGCCCTCATATTTGGAGGCGGCGCCCAGGATCCCGTCCAGGGCCCTGAGCGTTAGCAGTAAGTGACGATCCAGGAGGAGCTCCCCGCGCTCCTCGGGGGAGCTCGGCCTGGGCCTGCTCTTGGCGTAGAACTCGACGCCCCCGATCCTCAATTGACCGGCCTCCCGGGTGGGCCTATCCAGAACAGGGGATCCTTGACGCCCTCGGCGAAGTCCAGCTCGACGCCGTCGAGCGGAAACTCCAGGCGGCCCCGGGGCTCGACGTAGCGCAGGATCGCGCGCCCGGAGATCCCAGGCCGCGGCTTCTCCCCGAACTGAGCGTAGACGGAGAGGATCCTCCTCCCGCTCGCGTCGACGTAGCTGGGCTCGAGCATCAGGTACCTGACCCCGCCGCGCGCCTCGAGTTCGCCGGGGACGTACGTGCCGAGCTCGAGCTCGATCACGCCGCGCCTCCTGCCGCGCGACAGCCGCACGATCCTCGGCTCCTCCTCGAGGAAGGCCACGTCCTCCCCCCTGCCCAGGGATATGGCCCTCCTGGGGGAGGCCAGGGCCCTCCTCAGGTCCTCCAGGATCTCCTCATCTCCCCTCACGTGTATCAGGAGCTCGAGGCCGTGGAGCTCCTGCTGGTACGTGGGCGCCCTCAGGGAGATCAGGAGGGGGAGCAGCGCCTTCCTGCCCTTCCTCACCTCCTGTTCGTTCAGCAGCCCTTCCCCGGTCAGCAGCACCCTGCCCTTCACCATCCTGACGTAGTTGAACGCGACCGCCTCCGCGCGCCCCTTTATCGAGACCCGCAAGCGCTCCCCCAGGTCGAACCCTCCCAGCTGGCTCTGCAGCATCCCGATCACGGTTGACCTTGGCGGCAGCGGGTACGTCTGCGCGTAGTAGAACGTGAACGGATTCCTGAACTGCGCCACGGGCATGCGGAGGCGCAGCTCGAGCGCCGAGCTCATCGGGGCCACCGGCTCGCCGCTGCTGGAGCGCGCCGATAACGGACTCCGTGCACTCCTCACCGCAGCCTATCCATCCCCCAATCCTCCTCAGGGCCCCGGCGGGATCCCTCTCGACCGCGACCTGGGGCGTCACGTCCACCCTCGCTCCGGCGGGCGCGTAGATGAGGGATCTCTCGGGGAGCCGCCCGTCCAGCTCTACGCTGATCCTCGGGGACTCCCACTGGCTCTCCACGATCCTGATCGTGCGCCTGCCTCCCTCCTCGGCCTCCTCTATCCGCGTCTCCCTCGAGGACTCTGACCTGACCGTGATCCTGTCCAAATAGCTCCTGTATATGCGGGGATAGTGAGCCGCTATCATGACCTTTGGGGACAGATCCTCGGCCCTGCCCTTGATGCTCCTGACCAGAGAAAGCACGGCCGCGACCAGCTGCAGGACCCGCTTCCTCTCATCGCCCCCGTCGCGCTCCACCCTGTACACGTAGTTGCCGTCCCAGGCCGGCCTCGTGCACCTCTCCAGGTACTCCGGGCGCGCATCGCCTAGGAAGCTCTCGTGGACCCCGACGTCGCCCAGGCTCACCACGACGCTGTACTTGTAGTAGCTCCTGTGCTCCTCCACCTGGAAGGGGTTCTGGATCTCCCCGAGGGTCCCGGCCCGCCTGGCGAGCCCCAGGTTCACGTTGAAGTGCGAGTCGAACTTGTACGGCTCCATCGATATCGCGTGCGAGATCTTCACCGGGGCGGGCCTGGCTATGGTGATGCCGCCCCCGCCCTCCCCGCCGGAGCCCTCCCCGCCTTCGCTCTTCCCCGCCCTCTTCCTGTTCTTTGACTTCGCCTCGCCGGTGGCGAGGAACCCGAACAGATCGAGGTCCACGTACTCGAGGACCTCGCACAGCTTCTCCGGGTCCGGCTGTATCACCTTCTTATTCCCCGATCCGATGCTTTTCAAAGCCTCGCGGTCGGCCAGCTTCCATCCGAACAGCCTCTGCCCGGTCTCCAGCAACGAGTACCTCAGCGCGTACCTGGAGACCATTGTGTACACCCTGCCGTTCATGTGGATCTTCTTGAGCTGCTGCACGTTCCCGCCGATCGACTGATCGTAGTTCAGGCTCTGGCCCTCGAAAGCCACGTCCAGGACCAGGAATCCCTCCCCGGCGCCCGTGGAGCCGCTCACTGCCCGCGTCCCTCCTCCGCGGCGCCGGTCGCGCCGATGATCCCGATTATCAGCGCGTAGAAGTACCGCCTGATCTCGGATGGATGGTCCTGTATGCGCTTGAGGAGGTCCCTGATCTCCCGATCCTCCACTCCGAGGACCGCGAGGATGCGCATCATGTTCCAGAGCATCTCGTAGTGGTCCTCGCCCCTCGCTATCTCGAGGAGCGAGTACACGGATCTGCCCATGTGCACCTCGGCGCCCATATCCCTCACCTTTTCCTCAATTATCTCGGAGAACTTTGAGGGTCTTAGAGGTGCGGCGGCCGTACCCATTTCAGTATCGTCTAATCGATGCCTTCATATTTAAACATTGTGAGCAACGGTCGGCGCCTCCCTCCTCCCGGGCCGCCTCGCCCCGGCGCCGGACGACGCCCACTCGACGTAGAGTCCGAGCAGGAGGGGCAGCGCCAGCGCCGGGGTTATCCAGCCCCGAGCGGCCCTCCCACCATCGCCCATAGACCCGGCGATCAGCGCCAGGTATCTCAGAAGCTCGCCGCGGCCGGCGGCGTCGCGGCCGGCGATAATCCTCAGCGCGTCGTTCATGAAGACGTTATCATCGCCCCTGATGACATCGTAGGACAGCTTGAGGACCCATCCGGCGAGCTCGTCCTCGTCGGCGCCCTCGGCGAACTTCCTGGCATTTTCGTAGACCCTACGGAATTTGCTGTGCCAGCGCCCGAACGTCTTCCCACAGCCCCCGTCGCGCCCCTCCCGGCGAGCCCTGGTGGCGTCGGCGGCGGCCCAGCTGAGCAGGAACTCCGGCTTCCCGCGGCTCTCACCACCTCCCGCCACCTGCTCGCGCAGCCACTCGACGGAACGGATGGAGAGGGGCCTCCACTCGACGAGCCCCGATAGACCACTGATCCATAGGCACTCATTCCCCCTCGCGCGCGGCCGCCCCACGCATATCTCCCGCACGAAATCGTCAAGCGCGCGGCCGCTCGACAGCAGGATTTCGGCCGCGCACCTGTCGAACGGATAGTACGATGCACTGCTCACCATCTGGTCGTTTCCTATGGGGCCCAGCCTCACCATCAACAGGTTCTCGAGCGTCCACTGCGCCTCGAGCTCCACCAAATCCTCCAGGGCGTCGGCAAGCGAGCCGATGAGCGCGGAATCCCGGGCGCCCGCCGCCCCCTGCCTGCTGGCCATCGCCTCCTGGATCCTGTAGCTGAGGAGCAGGTCGGGCGAGTGGAAATATACGTAATTGTTCTGCAGCGCATGGACCCGGACCAGGCCGGCCTCGATTGATATCAGGAAGGCGTGGGCCAGCGGGCTCACGCCCCCTATCAGATCCCTCACCGTCAAGTTCCCGAGGAACTCGTTGGAGAACTCCTTAGCGCTGGGGAGCAGCTTGATCAGGGCCCTGTCCAGGGGCTTTACGATTCCCTCGTCCTCGCCCTTCAGGTACTCGATGAATAGATGGATCCTTTCAGCCTGATTCTTTATCGCCTCGTTATCAAATCTGAAATTGTGTAAAAATCCACCCGAAGCTAATTGAAATATTTTAACTCCTCCTAGACGTTTCTGATAATCCTCCGCCAGTCCAGCAAGAATTTCCTCCGCGTCCGCTGGCGCCGTGCGCCCGCGGCCCCGGGCCCTCCTCCACTCCTCCCTCATCCTGCTCCTGAGATCCCCCAGCGCCGCCCGCGCCCGTTCGTCGTCAACGCCATCGTTTATCCTACGGCTCCAGAAGGCGAACGAGTAATCGAAGAGCAGGAGATCGCACGGGACCCCGCCCTCAATTATATCAGTGGGTTCCTCCTCGAACGTCCATCCCCTCAATATCCTCAGGAATCCCACGGCGCCCGCGTCGAGGTACCAGTTGCCCGTCGCCGCCAGCCCGACTTTCCCGCTGCAGGGCCACGAACCGGCGTTCCCTCCCCCGGCCGACACCGTTAAACGTAACGCGCGCACCCTAATAAACTGTGGGCATCGACCGCAGGATGCTCGTCAAGGGCACCCAGGTCAACTATTACTATGTGTGCGCCACGAAGCTGTGGCTCTTCTCCCACGGGATCGAGATGGAGAGGGAATCGGACCTCGTCGAGATGGGCAGGCTGGTGCACGAGGCGTCGTTCGGGGGGAGGAGGAAGGACGTTATGGTGGACGGGAGGATATCGATCGACTTCGTGGGGGCCGGAGGGAATGGAGGAATAGTGCTGCACGAGGTCAAGTCCTCAGCCAGTTTCAGGCGCGCCGCCGAGATGCAGCTGCTGTATTACATGTACTATATGAGGAGGGTGAAGGGCGTGGACGTGAGGAAGGGGGTCCTGCACCTCATGTCCTCGAGGGAGGTCGAGGAGCTGGAGCTCACGGAGGAGGGGGAGCGCCAGGTGGAGGAGGCCCTCGCCGGCATAGAGAGGGTGGTGGCGCTGCCCGTTCCCCCGGCCCCCGTCAGGAGGAGGTCCTGCGCCAAGTGCAGCTACAGGGACCTGTGCTGGAGCTGAGATCTTGAGGAACCTGCACCTGACCAGGAACATGGTGCTCGTGAGGGAGGGCGGAACCATCCAGGCAATCTACAGGGAGGGCGACGGGCTCGTCAAGAGGACGCTGCCCGTGGAGCAGGTGCGCGCCGTCTACGCGGAGGCATCGGTGACGCTGAAGGCCGGCGCGGCGAAGCTCCTGATGAAGCGCGGCATACCCGTGCACTTCCTCGGCCGCGACGGATCGTACCTGGGGACCCTGTGGCCGCGGGAGCACCTGCTGGCCGGCGAGGTCTTGGTGAGGCAGGCGGAGCATTACATCGATCCGGCCAAGAGGCTGGCGCTGGCCTCCAGGTTCGTCCGCGGGGCGACGGCCAACATATTGAGGAACCTGAGGCACTACAGGGCCTCGGGGATCCCCCTCGACGGGGCGATCTCGACCATAGAGGGGATGCATTCCAGGATCGACTCCGCCAAGAGCGTGCCCGAGCTCATGGCGCTCGAGGGCAACATAAGGGAGACGTACTATTTGGCCTGGAACGAGCTCATGCCGGACGAATTCCGGTACACCGGGAGGACCAGGAGGCCGCCCAGGACCATGCTCGACGCTATGATGAGTTTCGGAAACTCGCTCACGTACGCGGCGTGCCTCACGGAGCTCTACCACACGCAACTGAACCCGACCATAAGCTACCTGCACGAGCCGTCCGAGAGGAGGTTCAGCCTGGCGCTGGACCTCTCGGAGGTGTTCAAGCCGGTCCTCGTGGACCGCGTGATCTTCAAGCTCGTGAGGCAGGAGAGGTTCGATGAATCCAACTTCGATGCCGACTTGGACCGCGTGGTCCTGAACGACGCGGGAAAGAGGAGGTTCCTGGAGGCGTACGAGGAGAGGCTGTCAATGACCGTCGAGGCCAGGGGCACGGGGAGGCGGGTGAGCCACCGGGGTCTGATCAGGCTCGAGGCATACAAGCTCCTGAAACACCTACTGGGTATGAAGGAGTACGAGCCCGTGGAGGTCGGATACCGAATGTACGCCGTCTTGGTCTACGATGTCGCGGATCAGACTAGGATGAACCGGCTGAGGACGCTTCTGAGGGTCCACATGAACTGGGTGCAGAACTCGGTGTTTGAGGGCGAGCTGAGCGAGGGCGAGCTAAAGTCCATCGTGATGGGGATCGAGGGCATAATAGACCATGAGGTTGACTCTGTGATTATTTATATTATGAGATCAAAGGACGCCGTCGAGAGGAAGATTCTAGGAATGACCAAAGGTAATACGGATTTCATAATATAAGCGTTATGTTCCAATATAATATTCGCCGCCCCCGACCCGTTTCAATCCCACATTGGTTCGACTTCAACCGAGGCCGCCCGGCGCCTCGTCTTCGCGGCGGGCGGTTTCAATCCCACATTGGTCCGACTTCAACGGCGGCCATCGCCCCGAGCGCCAAGATCATAGAGCTGTTTCAATCCCACATTGGTCCGACTTCAACAGTATCGCGGGAGATATGTGAAGATCAAGCTCACGGAGTTTCAATCCCACATTGGTCCGGCTTCAACCCGATCGGGCCCACCCGCGGATCCCCGCGCGCGGCCCTTCCACAAGTCCCCTGGAGGGCTCCATTTATAAAGGTTCACGGTCCCGGAATTTGGCTCCGATGGGCCGGATTCGCCAGGAAACGGGAGATCGGGGCGATCGGGGCAGTTTCCTCGTGCTTCGCCCGGCGCGCCCCGCGATACCCGGACCGGTCTAGGCGCGCTGGGCCCCAGGGTTCAGGGGCGTTACCGTGCGCGCCAGCGAGAGATCCTCGCAGGGCCTTCGCGGCCATGCGCACACCTCAGCAGCCTAGGGATCCATCGCCCGATCGGAGTCATCCGCGGACCCGGGAGCGAGGTGCGGGCCGACATCGGCCCGGGATCCCTCAGGCGTCCCTGAAAACGGCGTGCAAATCGATATCGGCCCGATCGCGAATGAATTTTTCAGGCCCAAGCCCAGGGCCCGCGGGGTCGCCTCCGCGCCGCGGAGCCATCGATGCCAAATCAGGAGAGCCTCTGACCCCATCCCTGCCTCTCAGGGCGAGGGTTCCGTTGTTCTTCTGCAGGACCGCCTGGGCGTCAACGCCCAGCGCACCCTCGTACCTCTCGTAGTACTTATCCCACGTCCCCTCGAGGTCCACTTTCTCCCCACGAAAGAACTGCTGCCTCCTCTCGTAGTTGACCTCATTGAAGAGCCTCGCCGAGACGCTCGCCACGCAGGGAGCGCGGTCGCCCGGCGATAAGGGATTGCGAGTGAATGGTATAATAATTATATATCGCTATCCAGCCGGACATTAAATGAACATGCTGTGTCGCACGATATGAGCTCGTCGTCCACCGATTTTGATCCACACGCACTTACACAGGGCACGCGTCACCCGGGCCATGCTCGGCGACAGGGACCGGCGCAGCTAGGACGGGGCGCTCGTGAGGAGGGGGAGCTGTATCCAACCCGACATCGAGCCCTCGATGCTGGAGGACCGGGGGAGGGAGCTGAGGAGGACCAACGGGGGCAAGGTCCGGGGACCCTGTTCCCATCACCGCCCGGAGTCCTTCATGGGGCTCCTGGCGTTCCTCTACTCAGGCTCCTCTTTCACTCCACATGTCCTAGGGGCAGGCCGAGGGGTTCTGCGCTTCCTCTCCGGGTTCGTGGTGGACGATGGGCCGCAGCCCCGGACTATTGAACGATAAATAGGAGGGTGAACGGGATCAGGGTGGACCTCGGCGATTCGCTCGTCAGATCGAACGGGCCGGTCAGCATAGCCGTCGACGCATCCGGAATCGAATCAAGGTCCACAACGGAGGGGACTGGATCCGGAGGACATGGAAGTGAGGAAGGGGTACCTGAAGATGGAATGGATTAGTATACACTTCGCCGTCGACGCGGGAACGGGGCAGGCCGTCTCGATGGACGCCACGTCCGAGAGGGTGGGGGTCGGGAGGCGCCCGAGGAGGCCCGTGGGGGACGCAAAGGGGGAGGGGGGATCGCTGGGCCGCTCGCCGGGGGTCGCGCAACACAGCAAATGAAAAGAAAGCTGTATAACCCCAAGGTTTCAGGGCGTGGCTCGAATGGACCGGTCGGAGGGCTCGATCGATGGAACTCAGATGGCGCTTCCGATACTCAGGATAACGCTCGGCTGGATGTTCTTCTCGGCCTTCCTCAGGAGGGTGGTCAACGTGCCGGCGAAGATGAATCCATCGTCGAGCGCCTACGTCGGCGGGAAGCTGATAACCTTCATACCGCACGCGTGGCTCATATCGGGGGTGCTGGAGTACACGCTCGAGCATCCCGCCCTGCTCTACGAGTTCCTCGTCGCGTGGACCGCGCTCGAGGCGATATTCGGCCTCTTCATGATGCTGGGGTTCATGAGCAGGCTCTCGGGCCTCGCACTCGCGCTCCTCGTTTGGGGGATAGGACTGGGCGCCGGATGGTTAGGGACCACGTGCCTCGACGAGTGGCAGATAGCCGCCGTGGAGGGCGCCGCGGCCCTAATGTTCATGTTCACGGGCAGCAGGTGGCTCTCGCTGGATCAGCTGATCGCCAAGAAGTATCCCCAGGGCCTGAGGATAGGGAAGTGGCACATCCACCTCTGGTGAGGTGATGGCGATGGACAGGAAGTACGTGGCGGCCGTCCTGGTCTTCGTGGTGATAGCCACCGGCCTGACGTTCGCGAGCTACCAGGTTTTCTTCGACGGCTTCACGCACCTCACGAACTATTCGAAGACGCCCGGGTACGACCTGAGCGGGACCCAGCTGTTCTCCAACGGGACCCTAGATCTCCAGATATCGCGCGTCGACGGCCCCGACACGTACGGCGGCTTCATAGTCCTCGTCCAGATACTTTACCCCAACGGCACGGTGCTGTATCAGTGGAACGCATCGCAGCTGGGTCACGTGCCGCAGTCCGCCATACGCAACGAGTTCCCGCTCCACCCCGTGCATTCCGATGGCTTCGCGCTCGTCGTCCCGCTCGGCCAGAACGCGACGGTCGTCCTCCAGGCGCACCGCTACATATCCCCCGGAACGTACATCGTCAGGGTGTACGATGTCGATGGGCAGTACGCTGCATATGGCAGGAAGTTCCAGGCGACCGTAGCGGTCGGCTGACTTCCCAGATTCCCCGTCTCCTTTTTATCCCCGCGTGAATCGCGCGGCGAGCGTTGGAGCAGCTCGCGCCGGGGGACACGTCCGCGATCCTCAGGGAGCTCGGCTACGATTACTACGCGTACAGGGAGGAGGCCGTCCGGCCGGAGCTCTCAGCGACCAGGTTCTCGGACCTGCTCCCGGGGCTGGCCTCCTCCAAGGATCCGGATCTGCTGGATCTGTCGAGGAGGGCGCTCTACCGCCACCAGGAGGAGGCATACAACGCGCTGCGGGCCGGGAGGAACCTGATACTGAGGAGCGGCACGGGGTCCGGGAAGACCGAGGCGTGGCTGCTCCACGTCGCGAGGGACGGCGTCAGGGCTCTCGCCATCTACCCGACGCTGGCGCTCGCCAACGACCAGATAAGGCGGATAGTCGAGGTGTCGCGCGTCACGGGCCTGAGGGTCGAGGCGCTCGACGCAGTGAGGAGGGACGACCTGGTCCGCGCGCGGGGCAGGGCGGCGCTCAGGAGCGCGGTGGGGGAGCTGGACATCCTCGTGACGAACCCCGCGTTCCTGTTGAACGAGGTGAAGAAGCTGCTGGCGGGGAGCAGGGGGAGGATCATGGACAGGTTCCTCTCGTCCGTCGGGCTGATCGTGATAGACGAGCTGGACTTCTACGGGCCGAGGGAGATAGCGCTCCTGCTCTCCATGCTCAGGCTGCTGAGGGACGCCGCTTCGGGCGACTTCAGGGTCGCGGTGCTCACAGCCACCCTCAGGGACCCCGGCCCCCTGGCCGACTTCCTGAGGGAGCTGACCGGGCGCGAGGTGTCCGTCGTCGAGGGCAGGCCGTTCAGGGTGGAGAACCGCGTCTACGTGGTCCTGGGGAAGGACCTGCGCGGCATATGGGAGGAGCTGAGGTCGCGCGAGGGCGAGCTCCGCGCGTCCGGGTCCGTCGGCGAGGACGTCCTGGAGGCGCTCCGCGACTACGAGAAGTTCAGGCTGTCGCACTTCAAGGTGATCGAGGCGGCCCGCGCCCTGGGGATCGGGGTGCCGGGGACGGAGTACGACCCGGTCGAGGTCCTCAGGAGGTACGCGGAGGACCCAGTCCTGACGCTCGTCTTCACGCGCAGCATAGCGAAGGCCGAGGAGCTGGGGAGGAGGCTGAGGGCGGGGCTCCCGCCCGAGCTTAGGGACAGGGTGGCCGTGCACCACCACCTGGCCTCGAGGGCCGCGAGGGCGGAGCTCGAGGAGAGGGCCAGGAGGGGCGAGGTGAGGGTCCTGATATCGCCCAGGACGCTCTCGCAGGGGCTGGACATAGGGCTCGTGGGCAGGATAGTGCACGTCGGGCTCCCCGAGAGCGTCAGGGAGTTCGTCCAGAGGGAGGGCAGGAAGGGGAGGAGGGAATCCCTGGCCTACTCGGAGACGGTCGTCTTCCCCCTGTCCGCCTGGGACAGGGAGCTCCTCTCGAGGGGGCTCGAGACCCTCAGGCGCTGGATGGAGCTCCAGCCCGAGAGGGCGCTCGTGAACCCGCGCAACAAGTACATGAGGCTCTTCGAGTCGCTAGCCAGGTTCACCTCGCCCTCGCTCAGGCGCACCCTCCCGCGCGAGGACTACGAGTTCCTCGCCTCCATGGGGCTCGTCGAGGGGAACGAGCTGACCGAGGCGGGGAAGAGGGTCTGGCGCAACATGAACTTCTACGAGTTCGCGCCCCCCTTCGGCATCAAGCGCCTGATCGAGGAGGGGCCCGTCCCCACGTACCTCGAGGACGTGTCCCACTGCGACCTGGTGGAGAAGTTCCAGCCCGGGAGCATAGACTACTCCGCCGACGGGGTGGTCGTGGAGCACCGGAGGGCCGGGGGCGCCGTGACCGCGATAGTGGAGCGCAGGCTGTCCGAGAGGGCCATCTGGGACTACGAGCCGCTCGCCCAGGCGTACGAGGAGTACGAGAAGGCGAAGTTCCAGTGGCGCGAGCGCCCGAGCATCGTGTCGGACTACGTGAACGGGAGGCTGCACTCCGACGTGCGCTGCGTCGTGTACCCGCCCAGGAGGGGGTTCGGGAGGTACGACAAGATACCGAACAGGGTCCTCTGGAGGATCTACAGCTCGCGGCCGATCGTGAGGAGGATCTCCGGGAGGACCCTCGTGGGGAGGGACATGCGCGTCGTGGACGTGCCGGCCCCCACCTCCGGGAGGTACAGCGACTACACCTACGGCGTGGGCCTCGAGCTCGACCCGGCGGAGGACGTGAACCTCCTCAGGATAGGCCTGGCCTACATTATGATAATCCTGAGGAGGAGGCACGGAATCCCGCTCGACGCGCTGGAGTACGACCTGGGCAAGGTCGGCGAGAGGAAGTACATGGGCCTGCACGAGCCCGAGAGCTCGGGGCTCCTCGAGGAGCTCGACTGGGCCTCCCTCAGGTCCGATGTCGAATCATACGCGCCGGACGACCTCGACGACGTCCTCATGAGCGCGCTGGACGAGTACGCGTACGCCGACTTCCTGGGCTACGGCCTCCGCTGGGACCTCGCCAGGGCCTACGCGCTCAGGGCGATCGACTACCTGCTCCTCCAGCAGCGCGTCGTGCTGAGGGTCGGGGGCCGCCGGATCTCCGTCCCCAGGCCCTCCAGGGCCCTGAGGCTGCTCTCGGTGGACGCGCTGAGCCTCCCCCTGGACGACGAGGGGCGCGTGCGCCTGATAGCTGTGGCGACGTACGACGGCGAGGAGTCCAGGGCCGTGGTCCTCAGGTCGGAGTTCGGCCTCCTCTCGGGGGACGGCGACGAGGCCAGGCGCGGGGTGTTCGCGGCGGTGGACTCGGGGTTCAGGGTCCTGGTCTACGACCTGAGGTCGGCGCTGGAAGCGCTCGAGGCGTCCGGTATGGCGTCCCTCGCGATGCTCCTGAGGCAGATGGCGTCCGAGCGCGCCCTAGTGGAGGTCAGGGGGGAGATCTCCGGCGCGCTGGGGGAGGAGGTCCCGCTCTCGGAGGCGGACGCCGCGATCCTCGGCAGGGAGAGGAAGGTGGGGCTGGCCGAGCTCAGGAGGGAGTACGAGTACGCTAGGTCCAGGATACGCGGCCTCGAGTACGCGGAGTGGGAGCGCCACATCGGGCAGCTGAGCGCGCTCATGGAGGAGTTCGTCCGGGAGAACGCGGAGTCGGCGCTCCTGCTCCACCTGGCGGCGGAGCGCCTCAGGGAATCTCGGCGAGGCCCGCGCCTCGGGATCCGCGCCTGAGATGCCCCATGAATGGCCGAGGATGGGATCCCGCGGCTAGGGAAGGATCGATCAGAGCGAGAACCTGATGGCAGCCCTGTCTATCGACTCGAATATCGTCGGATGCTGGTGGGCCAGCAGCGCCACGTCCTTGATCCTGGCGTTGGTGGCGACCGCCAGGGCGATCTCGTTTATCACCAGGCCCGCGGCCTCGCCGAAGATCGCCCCGCCTATCACCCTCTGGGTGCCCCTCTCCACGACTATCTTGACCCACCCCTTCCTGACCCCCATTATCTGCGCGTACGCGTCGTCCTCCAGGTTGTAGCTGACGACGGAGTGCGGGATCCCGGCCGCCCTGGCAGAGTCCTCCGTGATGCCGACGTACGCCGCCTCGGGCTCCGTGAAGAGCGTGACCGGTATGGAGTTGAAGTTCACCTCGTACACGGGATGCCCGTGCAGTATGTTCCAGGCCGCGATCGTCGACTCCTTCACCGCCGCGTGGAACAGCATGAACTTGCCTATCACGTCGCCGGTCGCGTAGACGCCGTCCACCGGGGTCCTCATCGTCGGGTCCACGGCCGCGCGCCCGTCCTCGACTATCCCCAGGTGCTCCAGCCCCTCCACGTAGGGCTTCCTCCCGATCGCCATCACGACCGCGTCCCCGACCGCGCTGCCGCGGCTCCCATCCGGCCTGACGAACTCCACCGCCCTCTGCGAGGCGTCGGCGCGTATCTCGGTGACTTTAGCGTTCGTGACTATCTCCACGCCCTTGCCCCTGAGCTCGCGCTCGACCTCGCCCACCAGCGAGCCGTCCCACCCGCTCAGTATCCTGGGCAGCATCTCGAGGAGGGTGACCTTCCTGCCGGCAGTGGCCAGCATGAGGGAGACCTCGACCCCTATGTAGCCCCCTCCGATGACCACCACGGAGTGCGGCATGCTCCGCTGCCTGGTGCGGTAGCCGAAGAGCTCCAGGCTCCCGATCGCCAGCTCGGACCCGCGGATGGGCGGCTCGATGGGCACGGAACCCTGGGCCACTATCAGGTACCTGCCGCGGACCTCCCTCGTCCACGAGCCGTCGAGGTCCCGGACCTCCACCCTGTGGCCGTCCAGGACCCTCGCCACCCCCTTGACGAACTCCAGGTTCCCGTGCTCCTTTATCTCCCTGATGTGCTGATGGTACCTGATCGTCTGGACGTCGTCCTTGTGCGCGATCGCGTCCTCCCAGAGGGCCCTCACCGCGCTGGCCCCGTCGCTCCCGGCGCTCCTCAGTATCTCCCTGAGCTTGTCCGCCAGGTAGATGGTCATGGCGACAGACTTCGAGGGTATGCAGCCCTCGTAGAGGCAGTTGCCCCCCAGGTTCCCCTTGTCGTCGACCATGAGGACCTTCTTGCCGCCCTTGCTCAGCTCGAATGCCCCGTGGTAGCCGGCGCCGCCGGCCCCCACGATCACCACGTCGTACTCATCGCGCCCCGGGGGATCGAGGAACTCCTCGTCGGTGGGTGGGAAAACCGGATACTTGCCCAGCATAGGGGGCACCGCAGATGTCATCGGTTTAAAAATATTGCGCAGACAATCGGTGATAATCCGCAAATGTGTTTTGATATGGCTGTATATATCAAATTACATGTATGCGGCCGGGCACCCGCGGGATATCCCCCTAAATTTGGGGGATATCGGGGACCACCGCGCCGGGCGGGAACTCCCCGAGGGAGCCCTGAAAATAAACATTCTCGTGTAAAATCCCACAGTGATTCCGAGGAATGATGCGGCGGGCGGGATTCGAACCCGCGATCGCTGGCTTGGGAGGCCAGTGTCCTGGACCAGGCTAGACGACCGCCGCGCGGCGGGACATCTGATGCCACGGGGATAAATACGTTCCCAGTCGCTCGCTGTTCAGATGCTGCGCCGAGCCTTCGGCAGCGTGCGCATCTGGGCCGCGTGAGGGGGCCGGGCGCTCACCCGCCTCGTGCCCTTCGCGCTCCCATCGCCGAGGAAGGGCCGGTCGACGCCCCTGTCATCGAGCGAATGTCCTGCGTCGGCCCCTTCATTTCCCAGAGGAACGTCGGGTAATGCCAGACAAGGTCCGGACAAAGCTTATCTCGGATGGGAGGTCCCTCGGGGGTCCATGTTCGATGATGAGGTGAGGAGCGCCGGCGGGTTCAGGCAGCTGTTCGAGCTCTGGAAGTCGCGGGGCATGAGCGTCGAGGAGCGGGTCAATGCCGCGTTCTCCGAGGAGACCGGCATCTACTCCGAGCTCGGCTTCAGGGTGACCAGGGTGGACGTGGGCGGCGGTTACGCGGAGCTCACGTTCCCGTTCAGCCACATGGCGTCGGGGAGGCGCGGCAGGCCGCACGTGCACGGGGGCGTGATCATGGCGGCGCTCGACACGACGTGCGGCCTGGCGGTGATGAGCGTCAACACCAGCACCGAGCAATCGACCCTGGAGCTCAAGGTGAACTTCGTGAGGCCGCTGGTGAGGGGGCCGTTCAGGGTCATCGGAAGGGTGATCCACATCGGCAGGAACACCGCGGTGGTGGAGGGCGAGGCCCGGGACTCCGGGGACGAGGTGGGTGCGCGCGCCCTCGGCACCTGGTTCATATTCAGGGCTTAGGGCCGATCCCGGGGGCGCGGTTTCTGCCACTCAGATGAGTGGGCGCGCGCCCGGGCGGGTCCGATCTCGAGGGCGATGGCTCGGCGCGGGTTGGCGCGGGCGGATGGGTCCCCGACGAGCGGTGAGCGAACCGCTTCGACCGCGGGGAGCGCCGCCTCTGGAGCGCCCCCGCGGGGCGCTATATCCCGTTGAGCGGCCCTCGGGGACTGAGGCGGACGCCGGGAGCGGCTTTGGGAGGGATGAAAGGGTCGGGGTGGCCAGCTCACGGGGCCGGCCGGAATAGGGGCGCGTCGGGGCGCGCCCCTCAGATGGTTATCCTCCTGAAGAGCTGCACCTTCAGGAAGTTGTTCGCCACCAGGAACAGCGCCGCCGAGAACGCCAGGGCGAAGGCTATGGTCGTCGGCGACAGCGGCGGCAAGCCGGGGAGGCCGTGGTACGTCAGGGCGGCCGCCGCGGCTATGTCGGCTATCATCGCCGTGAGCATCGTGCGGCTCGGCGCGCTCCTCCAGAAGTTCCTGCGCTCGCGGACGTTCAGCAGCGTGAATATGTTGCTGTAGAGCAGGAAGAGGAAGCCGAACGTCCGCAGGTTGGTCGGGGTCACGCCGAACCACCTCAGGCCGATGAACGTGGCTGCGAACGCCTCGGCTATCATCGCCACGCCCATCGCGGCGGAGACCTTCATGAAGTCGCCTATGCGCCACGAGACCGGCCTGTTGGACCACCAGCCGACGTAGTCGGTCGCCTGCGTCAGGGTGACGAAGTCGAACATGAAGAGCAGCAGGAGCATTCCGAGGGCGTTTATCACGTAGAGCCCGAATATTATCGCGGCGAGCGCCACGAATATGACGTTCTGGAAGAGCCTGGAGAGCCTGCTCAGTATCCAGGTCGCCACCCTCTCGTAGACCTGCCTCCCTACGCGCACGAGGCTGACTATGTCGTCCAGCCCGGGCTTCGTCAGGACGACCGCCGCTGCGCCCTTCGCGACGTCCGTGGCGTTGCTCACGGCGATGCCCACGTCGGCCTGCCTGAGGGCCGGGGCGTCGTTGACGCCGTCGCCCGTCATCCCGACGACGTGGCCCCTGCTCTGCAGCCCCCTGACCAGCGTGAACTTGTCCTCCGGATAGGCCTCGGCTATGGCGTCGGCGGATTCGATCGCCGACGCCGCCGCGAGGGCGTCGGCCTGCATCGCCTCCTTCACGTCGCTCATCCTGACCACCCTGTCGCCCAGGCCTATCTCGGACGCTATCGAGCGCGCGACCGCGGCGTTGTCGCCGGTGAGCATCTTCACCCTGACGCCCAGGCCCCTCAGGGCCTCTATCAGCTCAGGGGTGTCCGGCCGCGGCGGATCCCTGATGCCCACGAGCCCCGCGAGGCGCCAGGATCCGTCCTCCCTGTAGGCGACGGCCAGCACGCGCTCGCCCTTCGTGGCGAGGGGCGCCGCCATCGGGGTGGCATCCCGGCCGTGCAGCGACGAGATCACCTCCACGGCGCCCTTGGCGACCGTGAACTCCCTGCCGTCGCACCTGACCACTGCCTCCGTCCTCCTGGTGGAGGGATCGAACGGCGTGAACGACAGCTGCTGGCACCTCCCGAGGTCCAGCCCGCGCCTCCTGGCCTCCGATATGAACGCCAGGTCTATGGGATCCTGGTTCGCCTCCTGGGAGGCCAGGGCGCCGTAGAGCACCACGGTGTCCTCGTCCACCGACGCTGGGACGACGTCGTTCACCGTGAGCCGATTGAGCGTGAGAGTCCCCGTCTTATCGGAGACCAGCACGTCCATCGTGGCGCCGCCCTCTATGGCCTCGAGCCTCGTCACGAGGGCCCCGGATTCCGCCAGCTGGCGGGCCCCGATCGCCATGCTGACCGAGAACATCGCGGGGAGCGCTATCGGTATCGCCGCGAGTATCAGCACCAGGAAGAGCGGCAGGTCCGACAACACGTCCTGCCCCCTGATGACAGTCGTCGCGGCGAGCAGCGCTATGAGCGCGATCGCGACCGCCGCCATCCACGCGGTTATCCTGTTGATGACCGCCGCGACCCTGGGGCGGGGCTTGGCTATCTTGACGAGCTCGGTCGTCCTCCCGAAGTACGTGTTGACGCCCGTGAGCGCCACCACCCCCGTCGCCTCCCCCCTCCTCACTATGCTCCCGGAGTACACGACGTCGTTCGGCCCCTTGGCGCGGGGGAGCGACTCGCCGGTGAGCGCCGACTCGTCGACCTCTATTTCGCCCGACGCCAGCTTGACGTCCGCCGGCACGAAGTCGCCGAGCCTGATCCTGACGACGTCCCCGGGCACCAGGAGCCTCGCCGGCACCTGCCTCCATTCCCCGTCGCGCAGCACCCTGGTCTGCACCTGGAGCCTGCTCTTCAGGAGCTCCAGCGCCCTGTTGGCGTTCTCCTCGTGTATCCAGCTTATCAGAGCGTTCACGAAGAGCAGCGCCACCACGACGTAGAGGTCCAGCATCCTGCCCATGATGCCGCTCAGGGCGCCGGCCGCCATCAGGATCCAGGCGGTGGGCCCCCAGAACTTGCCGGCGAACGACCTCAGGGGGCTCCTGCGCTTCTCGGGGACCTCGTTCGGGCCGTAGCGGCTCAGCCTGCCCTCCGCATCCGCCGACGTGAGGCCCCGCTGCAGGTCGGTCCCCAGCTCCTTGATCAGGTCCGCAGTGGAAGACTTGAGCACGCGATCCTTGTCCAGCTGGCCCATGCCCGTCCGCCCGGGACGCCGCGCCCTTCCCATTTAGGGGTTTGGGGATCGCCGCCAGTCGGGGCGCGGGGGCTCCCGGGGCCCTGGGGTCGGGGACGGCGCGCCGCGCGGCGAGGCGCCGCGGTGGGCTCACTCCTTGTCGAGGAACTCCTCGGGCGGCGGCACCGCCGGCGGGAGCCCCTTGCGCTTGCGTATCGACTCCACGACGGACTGGAGCATCCCGGACGGCACGGGCCTCCAGGCCTTGAAGTGCGTCGTCCACATGGCCTTCCCGCCGGTAGCGCCCCTCATCACCTCCGAGAGGTCCGAGGTCTCCGCCGCGGGTATCTCCCCCACGACCACCGACAGGTACTCCTTCTGTATTATATCGATCACCTTGCCGCGCTTCGAGGTTATGACGCCGGCGACGGTGCCTATGAGCTCCGGCGGGCTCGAGACCTCTATCCCGAGTATCGGCTCTAGGAGCGTCGGCTGCGCCAGCAGCATGGCCCCCAGGACAGCCTTCCTCATCGCGGGCATCAGCTGGGCGTAGGTCCTGTGCGCCGGGTCCTCGTGGGGCACGAAGTGGTGCAGCACGACCTTCGTCCCCCTCACGTACTCCTGGGCCAGGGGCCCGGCGTTCATCACGTCCATCCAGCCGGCCTTCAGGTAGTCCATGGACTCCTGCAGGTACTGCACCCCCTTCGTCCCGTCCACGAATATGTTCCCCCTATCGTCTATCGAGACGACGCCCCTGGCCTCGTCCGCATCCCACCCGTGGTCCCTCAGCAACTTGGCTATCTCCCTCTTGTCCATGTTCTCGTTCAGCTTCCCCTCCCTTATCAGCTCCACGATCTCCTCGGACAGGGGCTCCACCCTCACGTAGACCTTGTTGTGGCGGTTGGGGCTCTTGGCGAGCACCGGCCCAGCGCTCGAGAGCACGGTCTCCCTGTAGTTTATGACCGGGCGGCCCGCGATGACGTCCAGCCCCTGGTCCGCGAGCATCGCCAGCACCACCTCCAGGTGGAGGACCCCCATCCCGCTCACCAGGGTCTCGCCGGTCTCCTCGTTTATCGTCACCAGGAGGTTGGGGTCCTCTATGTGCATCCTCTGGAGCGCCTCCACGAGCCTGGGCAGGTCCCTGGGGTTCTTCGGCTCCACGGATATCGTGACGACCGGCTCCGCCACGTACTTCAGGGACTCGAAGGGCACCATGTCCCTAGTCGACGACAGCGTCTCCCCCGCCCTCGCCTTGTCCAGCCCCAGGAGGGCCGGTATGTTCCCCGCCGGGAGCATCCCCACGACCTCCCTGTAGGGCCCCATGAACATCTGGACGCTCTGTATCCTCTGGGCCGCCCTCGCCCCTATGAGCCACACTGTGTCGCCCTCGTGGACCGTGCCGCTGAAGAGGCGGCCGGTCGCCACTATGCCGGCCTGGGGGTCCACGACCGCGTTCGTGACCATCATCGCTATGGGGCCGTCCGGGTCGCACTCCAGCATGGCCCTGCCGACCTCGCTGTTCAGGTCGCCGCGCCATATCTTCGGTATCCTGTACCTCTGGGCCACGTGCGGCGGCGGCACGTGCTTTATCACCATCCTGAGGACGGTCTCGTGGAGGGGCGCCTTCCTCCTCAGCTCCTCCACGTCGCCCCCGCTGTAGATCTCGTAGACGTCCTTGAAGGTGAGCCCCGCCGCCTTCGCCACCGAGAGGTTGAAGCCCCACCTGTCCTTCGCGCTCCCGAACGCCACGCTGTCGTCCTGGACGCTGACCTTCCACTTCTCCCTGTACTCCGGCTCGGCGTAGGTTTCTATGAGCCTGTTGAAGTCCGCGATTATGTTCCCCAGCCAGGCCTGCATCCTGTCCGGGGTGAGGCGCAGCTCCTTGACCAGCCTGTCTATCTTGTTTATGAAGAGGACCGGCCTGACCCTCTCCTCGAGCGCCTGGCGGGTCACAGTCTCCGTCTGGACCATTATCCCCTCGACGGAGTCCACGACCACGACGGCCCCGTCCAGGGCCCTGAGGCTCCTCGTCACCTTCCCGGTGAAGTCTATGTGCCCGGGGGTGTCTATCATGTTGAAAACGTAGGGGATGCCCTCGTGCTCGTGGTACAGGGTGACGTTCGCCGCCTTTATCGTCATGCTCCTCTTCTGCTCCAGCTCCATGTAGTCGAGGACCAGGGCCTGGCCGGCGAGGTTGGGCGAGACCATCCCCGCCGCCAGCAGCATGTTGTCGGAGAGGGTGGTCTTCCCGTGATCCACGTGGGCTATCACGCCGAAGTTCCTTATCTGGTCCTTCTGGTTGATGACCTTGAGGGCCTCGGCCACGGTCTTGAACCTGGGCATGGCACCAGCTCCTGCACCACGCGGCCCGGGATTCACTTTTAAACGTTAGCCCCCCCCCAGCGAGGGCGTGCAGGGGCCGACCCTCGAGGACAACGGCAGGCTCCTGAGGCTCAGGGTGGAGACCGAGGAGGACCTCTGGGCCCTCCGGTCCGTGCTCAGGCCCGGGGACGTGGTCTTCTCCAGGACTTCCAGGGAGCTGAAGGGCGAGGGGAGGGGAGGGGGGAGGAGGGTCGCGATGGTCCTCGGGGTCTCGGTCGAGGGCGTGGAGTACCAGCCGTTCACCGACAGGCTCAGGATCCGCGGCGTGATAGTCAGCTCCCCCAGGGAGCTGGACCTCGTCGGCCGGCACCACACCCTGTCCGTGGAGCCTGGGATGGAGGTCGCGGTCCTCAGGGAGGGCCGCTGGTCGGAGGGGGACCTGAGGAGGCTCGGCGAGCTGAGCGAGGGCGCCTCCCCCAGGGCGCTCGCGATCGCGATAGACGACGAGCAGTTCGCCATCGCCGTGATACGCGGGAACGGGGTCCAGGTCCTGGAGGAGGGGGACCTGGGCCTCCCCGGCAAGGGGGCCCCCGAGGAGAGGGAGCTAGGGCTCCGCTCGGCCATGGGGAGGGTGGCCGCGGACGCCGCGAGGGCGGCCTCGGAGCTCGGGGTCGGGCGCGCCGTGGTCGCGGGGCCAGCCCACTGGAAGGATGACCTGGCGGGGGAGCTCAGGAGGATCGCGCCCCGCCTGGAGCTCATCGTGGACAGCGTCTCCTACGGGGGGATCAAGGGGATCTACGAGCTCCTCAGGAGGGACTCGGTAAGGGAGGCCCTTAGGAGGGCGATGCTCTTGAGGGAGCTCGAGGCGATGGAGCGCGTCAACTCGGTGGCGGCGACGGACCCCGAATCCCTCGCCTACGGGCTGGACGGCGTGGGGGAGGCGGTCTCGAGGGGGGCGGCGGAGGAGGTCATAGTCGACTCCGGGCTCGTGAGGTCCGCCGACAGGGAGGTCGGGGATCGCGCCCTCGCCGTCCTGGAGGCCGCCAGACGAACCGGGGCCAGGGTGATGATCCTTGAGTCCGACCACCCCGAGCTGAGGGCCTGGATATCCAGCCTGGGCGGCATCGTGGCGATACTCAGGTACAGGGTGAGGTGAAGGGGGGCGCGAGGCCTCAGCCGCGCCTCTCTATGGGCACGTACTCCACGTCCAGGAGGCCCTTGTAGTAGAGCCTGGGCCTCAGTATCCTGTTCCTCGCCACGTACTCCATCAGGTGGGCGGACCACCCGGCTATCCTGGCGATCGCGAATATGGGGGTGTACTGCTCTATCGGGATCCCCATCGCGTAGTAGACGATCCCGCTCCAGTAGTCCACGTTCGTGCATATGCCCCTGGACTCGCAGAGCTGGCCCATGATCAGCTCCTCCAGCCTCTCAGCCACCCTGTAGATGTCGGCGATCTTCGGGTCGCGCGATACCTCCACCGACTTCTTGGCGTACTCCCTGAATATCTTGGCCCTGGGGTCATAGGTCTTGTAGACGCGGTGGCCGGCCCCCATGACCCTCTTCTTCCCGGTCAGCACGTTCTCCTTGAACCAGGAATCGACGTTCTCGGGCTTCCCTATCTCGAGGAACTGCTTCATCGCCTCCTCGTTGGCGCCGCCGTGCAGGGGGCCCCTGAGGGCCCCTATCCCGGCGACTATCGAGGAGTAGTAGTCGGAGAGGGTGGAGCCCACAACGACGGTCGCGAAGGCGGAAGCGTTCATCTCGTGCTCCGCGTAGAGCACGAGGGAGACGTCCATCGCCCTCTCCCAGAACTTGTCCGGGACCTCCCCGCTGAGCATGTAGAGGAAGTTCGCGGCGTGCGAGAGGTCCGACCTGGGCCTTATCGGCTCCTTCCCCTCCCTCGCGCGCGCGAGCGCCGCCACGACCGTCGGGAGCTTCGCTGTCAGCCTGATCGCCTTCGGCATCATGCTGTCGAGGCCCAGCTTCCCCTTCTCCGGGTCCACGTTCCCCAGGTAGGAGGCGATGGTCCTCAGGGCCTCCATGGGGTGGGTATCGCGCGGTATCGCCCTTATCAGATCGTAGGCGCCCTGCGGTATCTCCCTGTTGTTCCTCAGCTGGTCCGAGAACGCGCTCAGCTCGGACCTGGTGGGGAGCTTGCCGTGCCAGAGCAGGTAGGTCGTCTCCTCGTAGGTGCTGTGGTTGGCCAGGTCCTCTATGCTGTACCCCCTGTAGTACAGCTTGCTGTGGAACCCGTCTATGAAGCAGATCTCCGACTCGTCCATGCAGAGGTTCTCGGCGCCCTTGTCTATCCTCGGCTGCCCCTTCTCGTCGACGCACCATTTCTGCATGTCGGGGGTGGGTTTCGTCGGCATCGCGCGTGCCGCGGCTCGGCCGCTATTTAAGGAATTCAGGGCGGCGCCGGGCCATCCCATATACTATTTTCTTATAATATTGTTTAAGTCCCGGATCGCTGGCGGATCCGCGTGCCCGCGATCGATCCCCGGGGGATCATAGGGCGGGAGGCCGCGGTGATACACTACTCGGAGGTGGCGCTGAAGGGCGGGAACAGGGGCCTCTACGAGGAGGCCCTCCGGGGGGCCGCCGCGGCGGCGGTCTCCGACCTGGAGGGCGCTGAGGTCCTGCGCCTCAGGGGTAGGCTCCTGGCCGTGGTGGGGGAGGGGGCCTCCGCGGCGGCGGCCGAGAGGCTCAGGACCGTCTTCGGGGTCTCCTGGGTAGCGCCGTGCAGGGCTGTGGAGCCGGACATGGGGAGGATCAGGGAGGAGGCCGTCGCCGCCGCCCGGAGGTGCGGGGGCGGCGCCCGGAGCTTCCGCATCAGGGCGTCCAGGGACTTCAAGGGGTTCCAGGCGAACTCCCTGGAGATAGAGAGGGACGCCGGGGCCGCGGTGGCGGGGGCCACCGGGCTCCGCGTGGACCTCGAGGCCCCGGACTTGGAGATATGGGTGGAGGTGCTCGAGGGCATGGCGCTCGTGTGCTGCGGGAGGGAGAGGGGGCCCGGTGGCCTCCCGGCCGGCACGAACGGGAGGGCTGTGGCGCTCCTCTCGGGCGGGATAGATTCCCCGGTGGCCGCCTGGCTGATCGCCAGGAGGGGGGCCGAGGTGGACCTCCTCCACCTGCACCCCTTCGAGGGGACGGGCGACGCGGCGCTGGGCAAGCTGGCGGAGCTGGCGGAGAGGATCGCCCTCTACTCCACCAGGACCAGGCTCATCATCGCGCCGTGCTGGCCCGTGAGGTTCCGCCTGGGGAGGAGGGAGGGGAGGCACGCCGCGCTCCTATTCAGGCTCTTCGCCCTCCGCCTCGCGGCGAGGCTCGCAGCCGAGCGCGGGTACCTGGCGGCCGTGACGGGCGACAGCCTGGGCCAGGTGGCCTCCCAGACCCTGCACAACCTGTCCGCCGTCTACAGGGCGTCGGGGATCGCGGTGCTCGCCCCCCTCGCGGGGATGGACAAGGAGGAAATAGTGAGGATTGCCAGGTCCATAGGCACCTACGAGATATCGATCAGGCCCTACCCGGACTGCTGCCCCGCAGTGGCGGGGCGCCACCCGGCCACCAGGAGCTCCCCGGAGGAGCTCCTGGAGCTGTACGAGGGCGCCGGCCTCGAGGGGGCGATCGATGAGGCGATGGACGCCGCGGTGGAGCTCGAGCTGGAGCGCCGGGGATCCCGGGTCCTCCGCTCCGGCCCTAGGCCTCTAGCGAGGACAGGTCCCCGACGCTGAAGATCCCGCCGGCCTGCACTATCCTGGCTATCAGCCTCGGGAACCTCTCCACGGGGTACTCGGCGCCCGCCGTGAGGTCCCTGACGATGCTCGACTCCAGGTCCACCTCGACCTCGTCCCCGTCCCCTATCCCCCTGTACGCCTCCTCCGTCACGATCACGGGGATCAGGTGGCCGCCGTCCACCGCGTTCCTGTAGAAGATCCTGGCGAAGCTGAGCGCCATGACCACCCTCACGCCCGCGTAGCGGAGGGCCATCGGGGCGTGCTCGCGGCTCGACCCGCTCCCGAAGTTCCGGCCCCCGAGCACGATGTCCCCCGGCCTTATCCTCCTCGGGAACGAGGGGTCGGCGCCCTCCAGCACGTGGGCCGCGAGGTTCTCCGGGCTCAGGTCCTTCAGGTAGGGGGCGGGTATTATCTGATCCGTGTCCACGTTGTCCCCGAGCTTGTGGACCCTCCCCCTGAACCTCAGGGAGGCTCCTCCCGCCTCGGCCATCCCGATCACCCCAGGAACCTCCTCGGGTCCGCTATGCGCCCCTCCACCGCGGAGGCGGCGACGGAGGCGGGGCTGGCCAGGTACACCTTGGACGTCCTGTGCCCCATCCTCCCGGGGAAGTTGCGGTTGGTCGAGGAGATCGCCACCTCGTCCGGCCCCAGGACCCCCATGTGACCCCCTATGCACGCGCCGCAGGTCGGGGGGCCTATCACCGCCCCGGCATCCATGAACACGTCTATCAGCCCCTCCCTCAGCATCCTGCGGTACACGTTCGTGCTCGAGGGGACGACCACGAGGCGGGCCCTCGCCCTGCGCCCCGCCCTCTTGAGGACCCTGGCGGCGGCCGCCATGTCGTGGTACTTGCCGCCGGTGCAGGACCCCAGGTAGGCCTCGTCTATCTCCGTGCCCTCGACCTCCGAGAGCTCCACCGCGTTGGCGGGCGAGTGCGGCTTCGCCACCATAGGTACTATCCGGGGGAGCTCGTAGTCGTGGGCGTCCCTGTACTCCGCGTCGGGGTCGGAGGCGATCACCTGGACCTCCTTCCCCTTCTCCCTGTAGTACTCCACCACCCGCGCGTCAGGGGCCATTATCCCGTTCTTCGCCCCCGCCTCCACGGTCATGTTGGTTATGGTCATCCTCTCCTCTATCGGCATCGAGGCCACGCCGTCGCCCGCGAACTCCATGGCCATGTAGTTGGCGCCGTCCGCCCCTATGTCCCCGAGCACGCGGAGTATCACGTCCTTCGCCATCACCCCGTCCCTCAGCTCCCCCCTGAGCCTGAACAGGATGGTCTCGGGGACCCTGAACCAGTTCTTCCCGTGGAGCAGTATGTACGCGACGTCCGTGTGCCCCATCCCCGTCGCGAACGCGCCCAGGGCGCCGCTCGTCACGGTGTGCGAGTCCGTCCCCACGTAGACCTGGCCGGGGAGGACGAGCGCCTCCTCGTACGCCAGGGTGTGGCAGACCCCGTAGGTGCCCATCCCGAACCTGTAGTACTCGCTTATCCCGTACATATCGGCCATCCTCTCCATTATCCTCAAGTTCTCCGCCGACTTGGCATCGGGCGGCGGGACGAAGTGGTCCTCCGTCATCCACACCATCGCGGGGTTGAAGAGCCTGCTCACGTCCACCCCCCTCGACCTGAGCTCCTGGAAGACCTCCCAGACCCCCGGGGCGCCGACGTCGTGCATCATCACCCTGTCCACGCGAGCGACCACGACGTCGCCCGGGGACACGCTGGACCTGCCCGAGGCCCTCGCGAGTATCTTCTCGGTTATCGTCATCCCCACGGCCGATCGGGGCAGCCCACCTCCGGGCGCCCTAATAACCTTGCTCAGCTCCCCGCGGGTCCCCGACAGACATCTCCCTGACCCCCTCCCCGCCCTGAAGGGCGGGGGTTCCCCGGGGATCCCCGGGGCGGGGTCTCGTCGGTTACGCCCCCCTTGGCGGGCGCTACTCCGCTATGATCCACGAGGAAGGAGAGCGGCCTCCCGACCGCTGCCGGGATCGAGCCCGCGCCGCGCCTCAATATGTTCAGGGCCCCGTTCAGGTCGCTGTGCAGCCTGTGCCCGAGCGTGCAGGTGACCACTCCCCTCGGGCCCCTCGCCACCTTCACACCATGTATCGCGCAGTGATTAGAAGTGCTGTACTCCACGACCTCGTACACGCGGATGCCGTACTCCTGGGCCTTCAGCTCGATCGCGTCCATGAGCCGTCTGTAGGTCCAGAGGTTGGAGGTGAGCTTGTTTCCCCTCTCCTGCGCAATGTTGAACGGATACCCGATGTATATCTTGGACACGCCGAGCTCCCAGAGGCCCCTCACCAAGTGGTTGGCCAGGTTCCAGTACAGGTGCGCCACGCGCCTCACCAGCTTCCGGAACAGCCTCCGCCTCCTCCTGTTGAGCCTCCGGAACTCCTCATTGTCGCCCGCGTTCCTGGCGATGTCCGCCTCGGACTGTATCTTGGCTATTTTCCTAGTGAGGTAGAAGAAGTCCTCCTTCGCCCTGGATCCCCTGTAGAGAAGCCAAGTGCCACTGCTCGTCACCGCGCTCGCTAATATGTTGATCCCTAGGTCCACCCCCGCGGCCCCATCGCCCCTCGGCCCCGCCATCCGGATCGATTTCCTCTCGCCGCGAACGATATGCTTCGACTCATTGCCATTCCTCGTGGTCTCGACGCCCACCTCCACCGGTATGAAGGCGTACCATGCGTTCCTGGCCTCGTCGTGGCGTATCTCCAGCCTGCCCTGCTTTCCGTGCCACCTCAGCCTGCCCGCGAAGTCGATTTCCATGTCGAAGTCCCTCAGGACTAGTCTGTGATTCTGCTCGTCCACAACGTATCTGTCCTGCCTGACGACTAGGAGGAGCCTCCTCTCCTTGGTCTCCCTATCCTTCCAGTACCTCGGCGGGCCGACGCGCCTCATGTGGGGCGGCAGCTTCCCCTCCTTCCTCAGCTTCAGTAGTGAGAAGAAGGAAGACCAAGCCTCATTGTTCTTCTGCAGGACCGCCTGGGCGTTGACGCCGAGCACATTCTTGTACCTCTCGTAGTATTTGTCCCAAGTCCCCTTGAGATCCACCCTCTCTCCGCGAAAGAACTGCTGCCTCCTCTCGTAGTTGACCTCGTTGAAGAGCCTCGCCGAGGTGCTCGCTAACCTCCTGAGCTTCCTCCCCTGGGAGCCGCTCGGCAGGAGGCGGATCACGCTCGCCCTCCTGCCCACGCACTTGACCTCTTGGATGCTCGCCTCCGGTATCGCGGGAGAAATCAGCTCCCGCCCCTCATCTCCGAGAAGTTGACCGGAGGCGAGCATCCGGAGGGAAATGATGACTTGAGTTTAAAAGCTTTCACCCCGCCCTGAAGGGCGAGGTTTGCCATTTTAAATATCACGAAGAACACGTAGCCCAGGATGGATCCGTCCTCGCGGGACTCCGCGACCAAGACGCGGGCCTCGTCGCTCCCCAGGGACGCGAGCATCGCCCTGCGCCAGGCCTCCTCCGCCGCGCCGTCGTACTCCAGCTCGTCCCCGCCGTACTCCGACGTCAGCTCGGCCCACAGGCGGCGCAGCTCCTCGAGCCTCTCGCCCTCCAAGTCCTCCTTGGAGAGCCTGCGGACGGCGACCTCCAAGGTGGGGGGCCGCCACCCCCTCCGCCTAAAAGCTTTGCGCGGCGCCTCGGCCGCCCTGGCCCGCGGGCCCCAGGAGCCTCCCCTTGTTCTCCCTGAGCCTCGCGAAGAGCTCCAGGTATCTGGAGCGGACCTCCTCGAGGGCGGACTCCCAGCTCGACTGCCCGGACTTGACCCTCTCCATCAGCCCCTCCACGTACCTGGTGAAGGACGGCGTCGCGAAGTCGCCCCAGACCTCCTCTAGGAGCTCCGCGAGGCGGGACCCGAGCTCCGTCACGTAGACTCTCCCCCCGCTCACCCTTATGTAGCCCCTCTCCTTCAGTATCGATATTATCTCCGGCCTCGAGGACTTCGTCCCGATCCCGTTCTCCTCCATCAGGGTCACGAGCTCCGCCTCCGTGTACCTGGGCGGGGGCTTCGTCTTGGACCTCCTGCTGTAGACGCGGACCACCTCGAGGGGGTCGCCCTCGGAGGCCCTCGGGAGGGGCCTCCTCTCCCTGATCCCCTCCACCTCCCCGTACACCCTCAGGTACCCGGGATCCACGAGCGACCCGCCCTCCGCTGAGAACCCGAGGTCCCCTATCCTGGCGCGGATCGCCTCGTCCGCGACGACCGCGGGCGGATAGAAGAGCGCCAGGTACCTCCTCGCTATGATCTCCCAGGCCCTCCTCAGGAGGGGGTCCTCCGTCCTCGGGAGCCCTATGGGCGCTATGGGCTCGTGGTCCCCCGCGTTGCGCGACCCGTTCCTGGTGAGGCGGGCATCCGGGTTCCTCTCCAGGACCTCGCGCGCCAGCTCGGAGAGGGGACTCCCCTCCCCCGCCAGGATCCCCAGGGACCTCCTGTGGTTGAACGTGGTGAACCTGTCCGTGTCGGTTCTCGGGTAGGTTATCGCGGCCTCCAGGTAGAGCTCCTCGGCCATCGCCAGGGCCTTGCTCGGCGCCACGCGGAGCTGGGAGGAGAGGAGCCTGAGCATCCTCGTCGTGTCCAGGGGAGGGGGAGGTGGGATCCTGCGCTCCCTGCGCTCCACGGCGGTGACCACCCCCCGGCCCGCGCCCTCCAGGGCCCTCACGATAGATTCTGCCTCGCGCTCGCTCCAGAGGGGGTTCCCGTCGTAGGAGAGCGTGAGGGGCTCGCCGTTTATGATGACGTCCGCGTGGACCGTCCAGTAGGGCCTCGGCACGAACTCCTTTATCTCGCGCTCCCGGCGGTGGAGGAGCGTCAGGAGCGCCGTCTGGACGCGGCCCACGCTCAGGATCCCCCTGAACTCCTCGCGGAGGGCGTCCTCCGCCAGGAGGGTGAGCTCCCTGGTCGCGGAGAACCCTATCATCGCGTCTATCCTGCGCCTCGCCTCCACAGCGTCCGCCCAGGTGCGCCTGGGCTCCACGAGCCTCGACCAGGCCTCGCGCACGTCCCCGGGCTCCGTCGTGGAGAGCCAGAGCCGCTTCACCCGGACGCCCGGGTTGTACTTCGTGATGACCCTCAGCGCGTCCGCGCCTATCGCGCACCCCTCCTCGTCCGCGTCCGTCGCTATGACCACCAGCCCCGCGCGGGGCGCGAGCTCCCTCAGGGCCGCCACATGCCTCATCGATTTGTAGTACTTCTGTATGGCCCCGGGATCCCGTATTATGAGCTCGGGGTCCGTGGACCTCCAGCCCTCGTACTCCTTCCTCACGTCCATCTCAGTTATGTGCCCCTCCAGGGGCACGATGACCACCTGCTCTCCCCCCAGGGAGAACTCGTAGACCGGGATGCCGTGCAGCTGGCGGCGGGCGCAGCCGCGCGCCAGCGAGCGGCAGAGTATCTGGGCGACCCTGGGCTTCTCGGTCACGGCGAGTATCAATCGGGCCCACCGGCCGGCCTCGGATGGTGCGGGGGGTGGGATTCGAACCCACGAACCCCTTCGGGACGGGAGCCTCAGTCCCGCGCCTTTGTCCGCTCGGCAACCCCCGCTCGCGCCCAATCAGGTGCGGTGTTAAATTAGCGTTGCGCCGGCGACGATGGTGGTAGCGGGGCCAGGATTCGAACCTGGGATCTCGGGGTTATGAGCCCCGCGGGATAGACCTAGCTTCCCCACCCCGCTGGGGGATCGGCGTCGCGGAACCTCTATATAAAGTTCTCCGACGTCCCGCCGGCCCCGTTGCCCATCGATCGGCTCGAGGCAACGGGGCCGGCGGTCCTCGCGGACCTGCGGGGTTGGCCCCTGCAGGCTAGGCCGAGAGCAGCTCGCGCAGGAGCCCCGGGTCCATCATCAGGGCGGTCCCCACCAGAAACGCGTCGGCCCCCGCCTCCCTGAGCGCGCGCAGGTCATCGGGGCCACGTATTCCGCTCTCCGCCACCCTGATGATTCCCTGAGGGATCATCCCGAGCAACCTGGCCTGGAGCCCCCTGTCGATCCTCAGCGTGAGCAGATCCCTGGAGTTCACGCCCACCATCCTGGGCCGCAGGGCCAGCGCCCTCTCCAGATCGAGCTCGTCGTGGACCTCCACGAGGACCTCCAGCCCCATGGAGGCCGCCGCCCCGTAGAGGCGCTCCAGTTCCCCCTCGCCCAGGATCCTGGTTATCAGGAGGACGGCGTCGGCGCCGAGGGCGACTGCCGAGCGGAGCTGCTCCTCCGAGACCACGAAGTCCTTCATGAGTATCGGGAGGTCCGTGGACTCGGCAGCCAGCCGCAGCAGGTCGTAGCTCCCGCCGAACGCCACCGGCTCCGTGACCACGCTCAGCGCGGCTGCCCCCGAGACTGCCCTCAGGTACTCCGAGGGGTCGACGCTCGCCCTGAAGCCCGAGGGGGAGGCGAGCTTGAGCTCCGCTATCACCGGGTTCAGCCCCTTGGATCTCGCTGACAGTATGGCCGACGCGAGGCTCCTGCGCGGCCTCCGCCTATCCCCCTCGACCGCCGCCCTCCTCCTCGCGGCCTCCAGGACCTCGTCGATCCACGTGCGCCCTCACCCCCATGAAGTTCGACAATATTCTGAGCCCGTGCTCGGTGGCGACGCTCTCCGGGTGGAACTGGACCCCGAAGATGGGCGCCCCCACGTGCTCTATCGCCATCACCTCCCCGTCGCCCTCCGAGACGGCCGTGACGACGAGCGGCTCGCGGACATCCCTAACCACCAGGCTGTGGTACCTGACGGCGCGGAAGCGCCCGGGGATGCCCTCGAAGATCCTCGAGCCCCTGACCACCCTCACCGTGCTGAGCTTCCCGTGCATGACCACCCCGGCCCTGGATATCCTCGCGCCGAACGCGCGCCCTATGACCTGGTGGCCCATGCAGACGCCGAGCACCGGTATCCCCTCGCCGAGCCCCAGCTCAATGACCAGGTCCTCTGATATCCCGATGTCCTCCCTCCTCTCCGGCGTCCCCGGCCCGGGGGATATCACGATCCTGTCGGGCCTCATCCTCCTCACGCCCCCGACCGTCACCTCGTCGTTCCTGACCACGAGGGGCCTGCTCCCCAGGGCCCCCACCATCTGCGCTATGTTGTAGACGAAGCTGTCGTAGTTGTCGATTATCAGGGTGACGTCGGTCAACCGCCCACCCCCATCGCAGCCATCACCGCCCTCATCTTGTGCCTCACCTCCTCCAGCTCCATCTCCGGGATCGAGTCGCTCACCACGCCGGCTCCGGCCTGGACCCTGATCACGCCGCCGCGGGCGAACGCTGACCTTATCGCTATGCTCATCTGGGAGCTACCGGGGAGCAGGTAGCCGACGGCCCCCGCGTAGGGGCCTCTCCCTATCCCCTCCTCCTCCGCTATGATCCCCATCGCCGCCACCTTGGGGGCGCCGCTCACGGTGCCGGCGGGGAAGACGGCCTCCAGGACGTCTATCTCATCCACCCCGGGCGCCAGCGCGCCGACGACGCGGCTCACCATGTGCTGCACATGGCTGTACTTCTCGACGTACATCAGCTCCGGGACCTTGACGGTGCCGGGGGAGCAGACCCTCCCCAGGTCGTTCCTCGCCAGGTCCACCAGCATCACGTGCTCCGCCCTCTCCTTCTCGGAGGAGAGCATCTCGGCCTCGAGCGCCAGGTCCTCCTCCGGGGTCCTCCCCCTGGGCCTCGTGCCCGCTATGGGGAACGTCTCCACGAGGGATCCCTCGGTCCTGAAGAGGGTCTCGGGGCTCGCCCCCAGGACCTCGGAGTCGCCCAGGCGTATGTAGTACATGTAGGGGGAGGGGTTCATCGACCTCAGGGACGCGTAGAGCCGCGCCAGGTCCCCCGAGTACTCGTACCTGTGGTACTTGGAGAGCACGACCTGGAAGACGCGGCCCTCGCCTATCATCCCGAGGACCCTCCTCGCGGACTCCAGGAACGCCGCGTCGGAGGGGTGCTCGTCGAGCGGCCTGAAGGAGGGCGGCTCCGAGGGGGCGGCGGGACGCCCCTCCGGCTCCGCCGTCAGGTGGACGGTGCCGTTCATCGGGTCGTAGACGGCCACGTCCTCGGGCTCGAAGAACTCCATCAGGGGCCACCCGTCCGGGTCGCGGGGGAGGTCCAGCCCCTCGAATATCGAGACCGCCTCGTAGGACACGTAGCCTATGAGCCCTCCCCTGAACCTCCCGGGCAGGTCGAGCCGCCTCGCCGACCTCGCGGCCCTCCGGAGCTCCCTCACCCCGTCCCTCGAGGGGGAGGTCACCCTGACGGTGGTCCTCGAGCCCCACGCGACCACGCTGAACCTGGCCCTCGACTGGGGGCCCTCGGCGCTCTCCAGGAGGGCCGCGGGCCCCTCCTCCCGGGCGCGCAGGAACAGCTCCAGAGGCGGCGGGAACCTCGAGATGGGGCGCACGATCAAGCGGTGATGCCCCCCTTCAGGATGCCGAGGAGCGCCCTCACCTTCCCCCAGTCCTTCACGCCGGGCGCCGACTCGCTCCCCCTGGCTACGTCTACGAAGAGCGCCCCAGTGCCCAGGAACGATCCTAGGTTGTCGGGGCCTATCCCGCCCGATATCCCGGAGTCGGAGATGTCGCCGAAGCGGGCCAGGTCACCCGGGTCGAGGCCTCCCCTGACCGAGTGGATCAGTGGCGTCAACCCGTGCCTCCTCACCAGCCGTATGTATTCGGCGCCCTCGTCGCTCGCTGGGACGAGCGCCAGGACCCTCAGCCCGCTGCCCCCCAGGCGGCGCATCTCGTGCTCCGACATGAGCCTGTGGACCTGCACAGCCCCCGAGATCCTCCCCACCTCCAGTATCGAGTCCACCGAGTCGTAGTCCACGACGTAGAAGAACTCCCCGGCCGCCGCCCTGAACCTCGGCAGCTCCCCCGGGGGCACGTACCTCGGGCTCCCCCTGACGCCGACGACCCCTATCATGTCCACCCCCAGCCGCCTCGACTCCACGGCGTCCTCCGCCCTCACGTGCCCGCACACCTTCAGCATCAAGGCCAGCTCGCCTCCACTATCCTGCGGACCCTTCCCTCGGCTCCCTCCAGGAGGCCGCGCGCCGCCTCCACGCCATCCCTGGGCGAGGACGCGCGCCCCGCCACCCAGAGGGCGACCCCCGCGTTCGCCAGGATCAGCTGTAGGGCCGGGTCGTCGCGGCCCCTGAGCGCCGCCAGGAACCTGGCCGCGGACTCCGCGGGGCTACGGACCCTCAGCTCGCCCAGCCCCACCCTCCGCAGCCCCAGGTCCTCGGGATCCAGCGAGAGCTCCTCCGGGGAGCCGCGCCTCAGGAGGAGCATGCGCGTCCTGCCGCAGGGGCTCACCTCGTCAATCCCCGGCTCCCCGTGCACGAGCGCGGCCGCCTCCACCCCCTGGAGCGCGACCGCCTCCCCCATCGTCCGGAGGAGCCCGGGGGAGGCCACGCCTATCAGCCTAACGCGCGGCGCGGCGGGGTTCGTCAGGGGACCGAGGAGGTTGAATATCGTCCTTATGCCCAGCTGCCTCCTCACGCCCGCGACCGCCCTCATCGCCGGGTGGTACACCTGCGCGAACGCGAACGCGAAGCCGGTCGCCTCGATGGACCGCGCGGCCGCCTCCGGGCCCGCGCCTATGTTATACCCGAGTGCCTCGAGGAAGTCAGCCGACCCTGAGACGCCGCTCGCCGACCTGTTCCCGTGCTTGAAGACCCTGAGCGGCCCCGCCACCAGGAGGGCCGCGGCCGTGCTCGCGTTGAGGGTGCCCGCGCCGTCCCCGCCAGTCCCCACTATGTCCAAGTCCGCGGCCACGCTGACCCTCAGGGCCCTCTCCATCATCCCCATGGCGAACCCAGCGAGCTCCTCCGGCGCCTCCCCCCTGGCCCTCAGCGCGACGAGGATCCCGGCCACCTGGGCATCTGTCAGCTCCCCGCCCAGGATCCCCAGCGCCAGCTCCCTGGCCTCCTCGAGCCCCAGGGGCCCCGAGAGGGCGCGCTCGATGACCTCGCCCGCCGGCCGCATCCCTGACCCTCCTCAGCACCTCCACCGCCTCGCCCACCCCCCTGGGGAGGGCCTCGAGGAGCGCTGTGCCCACTGCCACGCCGTCGGCCCCCGCGCGCACCGCAGCGGATACCTCCTCCGCCCTCAGGCCGAAGCCCACTATCAGCTCGCCCCCGTGGAGTCCCCTGAACCTCCTCACGAGGGACTCGACCGACACGGGCACCGGGACCCCGGTCGCGGGCCTGACGCCGAGGTAGAGGAAGCCGTCCGCCGCGGCCGATGCCTCCCTGACGACCGCGTCCGGGGTGGAGGGAGACACGAAGATCGCATTCCTCAGCCCCGCGGACCTGACGAGGGACGCGACGCGCCCCAGCTCCCCGCGGAAGTCTATCACCAGGTCCGGGAACAGCGCCCCGCTGAACCCGGCCCTCCTGAGCGAATCGAGGTACTCGTCCAGCCGCCCGATGACGTCGTCCAAGTAGGTCAGCGCGTACTTCTCCGCGTCCACCTCCGAGGCCAGCTCCATCAGCCTCTCGCGCCCGATCGCGGAGGCCGCCTCGTAGCTCCTCCTTATCACCGGGCCATCGTACTTGGCGAACCTAGGGGGTATCCCCAGCTCCATCGCGTCGCAGTGCGGCCTCAGCGCCTCGGCCGCGCGCAGGAAGAGCTCGGGCGTGGGGTAGCCTATCGTCAGGTAAGCTATCACCTTGGCCGTCAGGACCTCCCCCCGAGGATCCTCGAGTAGTTCCCGAGCTCCAGGAGCCCGTGCCCGCTCATGTTGAACAATATCACCTCGCCCTCCTCCGCCTTCTTGGCCTCGTCGATCACCGCCGCCACCGCGTGGGCGCTCTCCAGCGCCGGCACCACGCCCTGGGTCTCCGCGAAGAGGACGCCGGCCGCCACCGACTCCGCCTCACCGTACTCGACGGCCTCGACGCGCCCGGCCCTCACCAGTATGCTCAGGCTGGGCGCCACCCCGTGGTACCTCAGCCCCCCCGAGTATATGGGGGGCGGCCTGAAGGACCTCCCCAGAGTCAGCATCTTGACCATCGGCAGTATCCCAGCTGAGTCCGGGAAGTCGTACTCGTACCTCCCCGCGCTGAACTTGGGCACCTCCCTCGGCCCCACCGCCAGGAACCTCGCCTTCCTGCCGGCCCCCATGAAGGGGTACGCCATGCCCGCGAAGTTGCTCCCCCCGCCGACGCACCCCACTATGAGGCTCGGCTCCTCGCCCAGCTCCTCCATCTGGGCTAGGGCCTCCAGCCCTATGACGCTCTGATACATCAGGACTACGTCCAGCACGCTGCCCACCAAGTACCTCCACCCCCTGGCCAGCGCGTACTCTATCGCCTCGCTCATCGCCGCCCCCAGGGACCCGGGTGACCCGGGCTCCGCCGCGAGCATCGACCTCCCGAAGCCCGTCAGCTCGCTCGGGCTCGGGTGGACCTCCGCCCCGAAGATCTCCATCAGCGCCCTCCTCTCGCGCTTCTGCTCGTAGCTGGAGCGGACCATGAAGATGGAGGACCGGAGCCCGTAGAACCTCGCGGCGAGGGCCACCGCGGCCCCCCACTGGCCGGCGCCGGTCTCCGTGGACACGCCCTCCACGCCATCCTCCGCGGCGAAGTACGCCTGGGGGATGGCCGCGTTCAGCTTGTGCGACCCCGTGGGGAGGGCCCCCTCGTACTTGTAGTATATCCTGGCCTTGGTGCCTATCCTCTCCTCCAGCCTCCTAGCCCTGATCACGGGAGTGGGCCTGCCGAAGTTCGCGTATGCCTCGCGCACCTCATCCGGGATCTTCGTCCACCTCTCCACCGTGAACTGATGCTCGAGGACCGCCCTGGGCAGTATCCGATTCAGCAGCCCGATGCTGGAGTCCGCGCCGCCCGGCGGATCCATTGGGGGAGGAAGCGGTTCCGGGAGATCCGGAACCACGTTGTACCAGTACTCGGGGATGAGATCTACCATTGGCGGACCATGTCCACCACTCGGCCGCCCGTTCGGGCGTCTTCTTAATAAGTATTGCTCTTCATATAATTAAAGAAAGCTAAGCTGAGGATTGCGCGTCGCGGCCGGGGCAGCGCTCACGCAGTCCCGCTGCCCTCGGGGGCCTTCTTGGACTTCTTCCTCTGCGTGCTGCACGGCATCGGGCGATGGTGCGCGCCCCCGAGATATCAACGTTGCTCGCCTTCCGCGGCGCCCCTCAGGTGGGGTCCAGGGCCGCCGGCGGCCGTCGCTGGAGCCCGTGCCCCGTCCTCAGCGCCTTCTCGTTTATCTCAACCCACCTGGGGTTCGTGACGGACTTCATCGAAGCTATGAGCGAGTCCAGGCTCACGAGCCCGGTCCTGGCGGCGAAGTACCCGAGGGCCACCATGTTCGCGGTCCTCACGTTGCCGACCTGCTTCTCAGCCACATTCGTGAAGGGCGCGCTCAGGACTCTGTAGTTCCCCCTCGGGGGCTCCCTTATGAACGTGGAGTCCAGTATCAGTGTGGCGCCCTCGCCCACCAGCCTGAAGTACTTTGACATCTGATCCCCGTACATGAAGACCGCTATGTCGGCCCTCCTCACCGACATGAGGTCCGGCTCCTCATCCCTCGACACTATGAGCTCCGCTTTCGAGTCCCCTCCCCTGGTCTCCGCGCTGTACTCCTCGGAGTTCACCACGTAGTATCCCTCCTCGACGAGCGCCTTCCCGAGTATGTAGCCGGCGAGCTGTATCCCCTGTCCTCCCCTGCCCGCTATTATTATCTCGTGCTTGGACCCGCCGCTCATGGCGAGAGCACCTCCAGCTTGCTCTTGAGCCCGTACATGCTCAGGTAGCTCTCCATGTAGCTCGGGTTGTTCCTCTCCAGGAAGACGCCGCACGTTATCTCGTTGTCCCAGTCGTACTTTATCTCATCGGCGTTGGCCACCTTCTTGAACTTGACCACCTTCTTCAGGCGCGAGTAGAGCTCGTACGGGTCCCTCATGTTGATGTGCCTCCCGAAGATCTCGGGGCAGGTGGAGAGGACCTCTATCCAGCGGAAGCCCCTCATCAGCAGCGCCTTCTTCACGGTCTCGCGTATGATGTTGGGGTGGGTTATGCTCATCCTCGCCACGAGGTTCGGCCCTATCGAGTACATGACCCTGGTCATGTCTATCGGGCGCTCCGGGTTCCCCATGGGGGTCGTCGTGGAGTACACCGAGTACGGGGTCGTGGGCGCGAGCTGGCCGCCCGTCAGCCCGTAGGTCATGTTGTTCACCATTATCACGAGCATGTCGAAGTTCCTCCTGGCCGCGTGGATCGCGTGGTTCCCGCCTATCGACGCTATGTCGCCGTCGCCGCTGAACACCACGGGCGTGAGGCTCGGGTTCGCCAGCTTGACCCCCACCGCGAACGGTATGGCGCGCCCGTGCGGCGTGTGCGCGCTGTCGAACTTCACGAAGCCGGATGCGCGCCCGGTGCACCCTATCCCCGTGACGAAGACTATCTTATTCGGGTCTATCTTGCCCTCCTCGTGGAGCTCCTTGACGGCCCAGAGGAACTGCTGGAGCGCTATGCCTATCCCGCATCCCGGGCACCAGATGTGGGGGAGCCTGTCCGTCCTCAGGTAGGCGTCCAGCGGGTGCGACTCCCTCTGCTCGAGCATCACCACAGCCTCCACCCCCTAGACCTTATCTCCTCCATTATGTCGTCGGGCGAGGGCAGGGACGGGTAGGGCATAGCCAGGTTGTAGAGGATCGGGTTGGCCACCTTGTCCCTGTTGTCCCAGAGCACCCCCTTCAGCATCGCGTATATCTGGCCCTGGTTGAGCTCCACGGTGACTATGCTCCTGGCGCGCGCGGCGGCCGCCACGAAGGACTCGTCGTCGAACGGCCACAGGGATATCGGGCGGAAGAGGCCGGCCCTGACGCCGCTCGCCCTCAGCTCCCTCACGAGCGCCAGCAGGTTCCTCGCCACGGACCCTATTGCGACGAAGAGCACCTCCGCGTCCTCCGTGTAGTAGCTCCTCGAGGCGACGAGCCTGCGCTTGTTCACCTCCACCTTCCTCACCAGGCGCTCCACGAGCGCGCGGTGGATCTCGTCGTCAGTCTTGTAGTAGCCCCTCTCATCGTGCGTCAGGCTCTCGGCTATCGGATGGTACCCCTCCCCGTAGAACGCCATCGGGGGCACCAGGTCCTCGGGGTCCGGGCGGTAGGGCCTGTACTGATCCGGCGGGACGTTGGGCCTCTTGCGGCCCACCACCTCGAGCTCGCCGGGGTCCCTGAGCACGACCCTCTCCCTCGTGTGCGCGAGCGCGCCGTCGGTCATCAGTATGACCGGGGTCCTCACCATGTAAGCGGCGTTGAACGACCTGACGGCGTAGTCGTATGCCTCCTGGGCGCTGGCCGGCGCGTATGCCACGAGGTTGTACACCCCGTGGGATCCCCACCTGGCCTGGAATATGTCGCCCTGGCCCACCTGGGTCGCTATCCCGGTGCTGGGCCCGGCCCTCATGACGTCGACCACGAGGAGCGGGGCCTCCACCATCGCGGCGAACCCTATCCCCTCCATCATCAGGCTGAACCCGGGGCCGCTCGTCGCGGTCATCGCCTTGGCGCCGGCCAGCGAAGCCCCGACGAGCGCGTTTATCGACGCTATCTCGTCCTCCGCCTGGAAGACGACCCCTCCCCTCTTCGGGAGCTCCTCGGACAGGTACTCGAACATGTCGCTCGAGGGCGTGATGGGGTACCCCACGTAGACGCCGAGGCCCGCCGCCATGGCCCCCTCGGCCACGGCCTGGTTGGATGTCAGGAAGGCAGCCCTCAGCGCCTCACCACCTCCGCCTCGTTGGACCAGATGACGCGGCCCACGGGCTCCTCCGAGGGCCTGACGAACAGCGCGAAGTCGGGGCAGGCCCACTCGCACACCCTGCACCCGACGCACGCCTCGGGCTTCACGGGCACCGTCGCCCTGTAGCCCTTCCTGTTCATCCTCTCGCCCCTCGCCAGCACGTCCTTGGGGCACACGTTGATGCACATGGAGCACTCCTTGCAGCGGTCCCCTATCACGACTATTTCGTAAGCCCTAGCGGGCGAAGCCACCACCTCCCGTGCGCTGCCGGGATCGTCTCTATAAAACCATTTCCAGGCAATTCTTAGTCAGGGCATCCCCCCATAAATGAAATATATTCATGGCCCGATCACTCGTACCTGAGGGCGGAGACCGGGCTCATCCTGGCGGCCCTGTACGCCGGCACGAGGCCGGCCACCAGCCCTATGGCGACCGAGAGGACTATGACGAGGGCTATTGTCGCGGGGGAGAAGGCGGGGGGCGCGTAGCCTAGGAATGCCCCGCCCGAGCCGCCTGGCCCCCCGAGGCGCCCCGCGGCCGCGGGCATCAGGCCGGCCAGCGCGTACGCGACGCCCACGCCGAGCGCTGAGCCGGCGACCCCCCCGATGAGCCCGATGAGGGCGGACTCCGCCAGGAACATCTCCAGGACGTCCGCGTTAGTGAACCCGAGGGCCTTCAGCAGCCCTATCTCCCTGGTCCTCTCCACGACGCTCGTGTACATCGTGGTGGTGACCCCGACGAACGCGACCAGGAGGGAGACCCCGGCGGCGGACGCGAGGAGCATGTCCAGGAACCCTATTATAGTGTCGGCCACGCTTATGCCCATCTGGGTCGAGAGGACCTGCACGCGGTCGCCGTAGATCGACTTAATCCTGGACTCGGTCGCGTTGACCAGGCCGGAGCTGGACACGTACACCAGTATCCCGCTGTACTGGGGGCTCCCAGTCAGCTCGCGGCCGGCCGCCAGGGGGACGAATATCGACTGGTCCAGGTTGGCTATGAACGTGGGCCCGACCTCCCGGAAGACCCCGGCCACCAGGAAGCTCCTCGTCACCTCCCCCCGCTGGGCCGGCACGCGGACCGTGACGACGCTCCCGACCCCGAGCCTGGGCATCTGCGGGTTCTGCGGGTTGGCCACGTAGTACCCGAGGACCGCCTCCGCCGCCTCCGTGGGCGGGGGGAGGGATCCGCTCCCCAGCTGGAGCCCCGGCAGCGTCCTCACCAGACCCTGGAGGTCCACCGCGACGATGCTGACGGGCTCCCTGCCGACCGGGGTCTCTATGTACCCCGGCACGGCGTAGAAGGGGTAGGCGCCGGCGACGCCCGGCAAGGATGATATCACTTGGACGTCGCTCTGGGTGAGCGAGTAGCCGCTCGAGGGCGTCACCAGTATCGTGTTCGTGCCCAGCTTCAGGAGCTGCGAGGTTATCTGGGCGCTGTAGCCCCCCGTCAGCGACGTTATCCCCACTATCGCCGCCGGCCCTATCATCACCCCTACTATGGTGAGGACGGACCTCACCCTCCTGTCGCCCAGCGCCTTGAGCGCCATCAGGATGGCGGAGATCGGGCTCAAGCGCCGCCCACCCCGCGGGCCCGGCGGCGCTCCGCCGCGAGGGCGGCGAGCGCGGCAGCTACGATCACGGCTGCGACCAGGATCCAGGCGAGGGTCCCGGGCGGGCGGCGGGCGACCTGGGCGGCGGGCTGGGAGTAGTTGAGCACCTGGACGGCCAGTAGGTAGGAGGCCGAGTGCAGCTGGCCCAGCTCATCCTGGTATGAGAACGTAACGTTCACGGGGTAGGTCCCCGGCGCGGTCCCCGGCGGGACCGTGAACGAGGCGCTGAAGGGCGTCGGCGAGTTCACGGGCAGGTTGCCTATGTAGACCGGCTGATACCCCTGGACGATCGGCCCGCTCAGCAGCAGGAAGCCGTAGTATGCGGAGTCCGTGCCCGTGTTAACCAGGATCCCGGAGACCTGGGCCTGGCCCCCCGGGTAGGCGGGGCCCGCGAGCCCGACCTGGCTGAAGGACACGTCGGCGATGCCGGTCAGGTACACCGGGACGGCCAGCGACGCCTGCTCGGGCGCGCCGCCGGGGCCCAGATAGGAGGCCTGGAGCTGCAGCTGCACAGGGCCCGGCGCGGACGCCACCGGCACGACGCTCAGGTTTATGGACCTGGATCCCCCCGGCCCGAGCTCGCCCAGGTCGAAGGGGCCGTAGCCCTGGGCCACGTAGAGGTACGGGGAGGGCTGCAGGACCACCTGGAGGTCCCTGACCGCGCCCCCCATCTCGTTGGTTATCGTTATCGAGAGGGTGTCGTTCCTCTGGTAGGGGATCGAGGCGGGCGATGCCAGGGCGGAGAGACCGCCCACCTGGGCGACGACTTCGGCGCGCGAGTAGTAGGTCGATGAGCGCGCGGAGCCGCAGCACGCGTAGCTCACCGTGACCTGCACGGGGTAGTAGCCGGGGGCCCCGGTCGCCAGGATCCCGAAGCGGAACGATGCGCTGGACCCGGGGGCCAGGTAGGGTATCGAGCTGGTGTTGCCGCCCGAGAGCGGCAGCTGGGACCCGACGACCACCCGGAGGTCCTGCAGCGCCGCCGGCGACGCGTCCGTGACGTTGACAACTATTGTCCCCTCGCGCCCCTCGACGATCGTGGGGGCTGAGACGCTGACCTCAGGCTCGGGGTTCGGGTAGACCGGGACGCTCAGGTTATCGGACCACTGGTAGTAGTAGATGGACGCCGATTGCTGGCCCGACGAAGCGTACGCGTATGTGTAGCTGTAGTAGATGGTGAGCGTCGCTTGGTAGGCGCCGGGGGCTGCGCCGGACACGTTCAGGTAGAACGTGAAGTAGTAGGAGCTGCCGGTCGGGGTCGGGGCCGCGAGCGCGACCAGGCCCCCGGTGGAGTTCGTCAGCGGGGACCCGCTCAGGTTCAGCTCGGCGTACCTGGGGACCGGCGGCACCACCGAAGCCGGGGATCCGCCGGTCGTGGGATTGGCGACCACCTCCACTGTGAACGGGACTATCCCGGAGCCGGGGGTCGGGTAGGCCGGGGAGGAGGGGGTCCCCCACCCGTAGTAAGTCACCGCGAGGGGGGGCACCGGCGCGTACTGCTGCGCGAGGGCGGCGCGGGGGGCCGCCAGCAGCGCCAGCAGCGCCAGCAGCGCCAGGAGCGCCAGGAGCGCCCTCAGGCCCCGCTCACCCCCCGGGGGACCTCGGCGCCCTCTATCCGGCCGTCGCGCATCCTGTAGATGGCATCGGTCATCTCCGCCAGCTCCATGTTGTGGGTGACCATCACTATCGTCTTCCCGGCGCGGCGGTTCACCTCCCTGAACGCCTCCATGACGACCATGGAGCTCCTGGAGTCGAGGTTCCCCGTCGGCTCGTCCGCCAGTATGAACTCCGGATCCCCGACGAGCGCCCTCGCTATGGCGACCCTCTGCTGCTCCCCGCCGCTCAGGAGCCTCGGGCTCTTGGACCAGAGGTGGCCCACCCCCAGGAGCTCGAGCGCCGCCATGGCGCGCCTCCTCCTCTCCTGGGCCGGGACGCCCCTCGCGATTAGGGGGAGCTCCACGTTCTCCAGGACGCTCATGCGCCCCAGCAGGTTGAACGCCTGGAAGACGAAGCCTATGTAGCGGTTCCTCACCCTGGATAGCTCCGAGTCCCGGAGCCCCGAGACGTCCATCCCCGCTATGAACACCCTGCCGCTGGTCGGCCTGTCCAGCGCCCCCATTATGTGGAGCAGCGTTGACTTCCCGGATCCCGAGGGGCCCACTATCGAGACGAACCTGCCCCTCTCCACCCCGAATGTGACCCCGTCCAGCGCGACCGTGGGGACCGCGCCCCCGTAGACCTTCCTCACGCCCTCCAGGTATATCGCGTACTCGGAGGGATCCACGGGGGGCCGGGCTGGGGCCCGCACTTAAGCGTTCCCTCTGATCCTATATCGGAACCGATTCGGAGAACCCCCCCCCGCGGGGGGCCGAAGCGCCCCGCGCCCAGGGCGCCGGGGGACCCCCTCCCCAGGGCCAGGTCCGCGGCAAGCCTACCGAGGGCCGGCGCGTAGGTCCAGCCGAGCCTGCACGCGCCGGTGGCCACGACGACGGATCCCACCCTGTCCACGACGGGGAACCCGTCCGGGGTGCAGGGGCGGTACCCCACCGCCATCTCGTACACCGCGAAGTCGCCCAGGGCCTCCCTCCCCCTGCGCAGCACCCTCAGCGCCGGGGAGTGGTCCCCGCCGGCGTCCAGGTCGAAGCGCCCCGTCAGCTTCGAGCGCCCCCGCAGCGGCACGACCGCGATGCCGCTCCGGAGGTCCACGAACATCGCCCGGGCCCTCGCGCCGGTGAGGAAGCCGTAGCCCTTGAAGGGGGCTACGGGCACCCCGAGGGCCCTCGTCCGATAGCCGGCGGCCACCACCACGGCGTCCGCGCCCTCGGTCCTCCCGCCCTCCAGGAGGACCTCCCCGGAGGCGGGCCTCACCCCCAGGGCGGCCGCCCGGACGATGCGCGCCCCGAGGCCGCGGAGCTCCCCCAGGATCCTGGAGATGAAGGCGCCCGTGGAAAGCCTCGCCGCGTCCAAGTAGACGAGCGACTCCATGCCGCAGCACTCGCCGGCCTCCACCCTGGGCGAGAGCGGGTCCCTCCTGGCCTCCTCCAGCGCCGCCCCCACGTCGCCCCCTACCTCGTGCAGGGGCTCCTCCGCGTACTCGAAGTCGTTGGAGGCCTCGGCCATCGCCCTGTACTCCGAGCGCGAGTACTCCCCCAGCCACCTGACAGCCTCCCACATCCCGCTGGGGGGCTCCCTCCCCCAGGCGCGCAGGTAGGAGAGAACCCACCGGGCCCCCAGCGCCCCGGCGCGGATCCTCGCGTCGCCCCTCAGGGCCATCCGCAGGTAGCTCGCCGGGTACCCCCTCGCGCTTATGCGGTTTATGGAGAAGCGGGTGAACTCCAGTATCCCCGCCGCCGCCCTCGACCACTCGCCCGGCTCCCCCCTCTCCAGCACGGCGACGTCGGCCCCCTCGCGCGCCAGGTGGAGCGCGGCGAAGAGCCCCAGGATCCCGCCGCCCACGACCAGGGCCCTCACGCAATATCCAGGGGGATCCGCCCGATAAGCATTGCTAGCCGAGATAGCCTTAAAAGGGGGATCCTCCCAGAGACCGCGAACGGTGTCCCAGGAGATCTGTCCGGTCTGCGGACTCCCCAAGGACCTCTGCGTCTGCGGGGAGCTCGAGAAGGAGCAGTCCAAGGTCATCGTGAAGCTCGAGACCAAGCGCTACGGGAAGCCCATGACCGTGATAGAGGGGCTCGACGGGAAGGGCCTGGACCTCTACGACCTCACCAAGCAGCTGAAGAAGAAGCTGGCATGCGGCGGCACCGTGAAGAACGACATGATAATGCTCCAGGGGGATCACAGGGATAGGATAAGGGAGATGCTGATCGAGATGGGATTCAAGGAGGACGGCATAGAGGTCTACCGAGATCGGGGCAAAGGGATATCAGTTCCCCCGGGGAGGCTCGCGGCGTGTGCGTCCTGGGCTACGATGAGTTCGTGCGGCTGAACGAGCGCTACAGGGTCATACACCCGTTCGATGCCGAGCTCATGGACGGCGACGGCTACGTGCTCACGGTGAAGGACGACGTGGAGATAAGGTACCTCGAGCACAGGAACCTCGTCTCGCGCGAGATAGTCTTCGTGCCCCCCTGGTACGTGGCCCACCTGACGGCGAAGAGCAGGTTCGGGAGGCTCGGGCTCTCCTTCCTCAACGCCGCCAAGGTCCACAGCGGGTTCGTGGGGAGGCTCGCGCTGGAGGTCGTGAACCTGAACGACGGCCGCGAGAGCGTGACCGTGAGGAGGGGCGAGCCCTTCATGCACTTCGAGCTCATGAGGAGGGACGGGGCGCCCAGGCCATACCGCGGCAGGTACGCCTTCCAGTTCATGGACGACGGGGAGGTGGAGATGTACCTCGAGCTGATGGCGAGGGACCCGGAGCTCGCATCGATAATGGACGTCGGGGCCATGAGGGAGCTCGCGGCCAAGAGGGTGAGGACCGTGGAGGAGATCCGAGGTTGACAGGCAGGAGGCTCACGCGCGTCGAGAGGAGGTTCATAAGGTCCGGCGCCGGCGATGGGGCGGCGCGCCTGTACCGCAGGAGGCTGCTGAGCCTCATAGCGTCCATGATAGCCGGCCCTGCAGGGAGGGGGCCCGAGTACTCCCAGGTGAAGCTCGAGCTCCTCGAGCTCTACAGGGAGGCCTCCTCCAGGAGGCCCGAGATCGGGTGGCTGGACCGCGCCTACGCGTCGCTGGAGGAGGTCGCCGCGCTCCTGGAGGAGGGAGCCGACCCGACGGCGCCCCTGGGGATCCTGCGCGAGCTGAGGCATGGGCGGGCGCGCGGGAGGGGGCACCGCGCGGGGCCCTAACTCGCCTCCTTCGCCTTGAGCCTCTTGGCCTCGGCGACCGCCAGGGCCTCGTCCAGCCCCAGGGCTGCCTTGAGGCCCTTGTAGCGGTTCCTTATCGTGACCTCCGTGACCCCAGCCGCCTCGGCTATCTCCTTCTGCGTCTTGTTCTCGCCCTCCAGCACGCACGCTATGTAGAGGGCGGCCGCCGCCATGCCCATCGGGTCCTTCCCGGCCGATATTCTTATGTCGGTGGCCTTCCTGAGCAGCTCGATCGCCCTCCTCTGGACCTTCTCGCCGAGGCCGGCCTTGCTGGCTATCCTGCTCACGGACTTCACGGGGTCCGCTATCGGCATCTTGAGGTCGAGCTCGCGGACCAGGAGCCTGTAGCACCTGGCTATGTCCTTCTTCTTCAGGCCGCTGACCTCCGCTATGTCCTTCAGGGTCCTGGGGGTCTCCAGGGCCCTGCACGCCGCGTAGAGGGAGGCCGCTATGAGGCCGCTTATGCTCCTGCCCCTGACGAGCCCCTTCTCGAGCGCCTTCCTGTATATGTACGCCGCCCTCTCCACCACGGTCTGGGAGACGCTCAGCTTGTCCGCCAGCGTGTCCAGCTCGTTGAAAGCCTGCCTGAGGTTCCTGTCCACCGGCTCGTGGACCTGGCTCCTGCTGTTCCAGGTCCTGAGCCTCTGCATCATGCTCCTCACGGGGGCCTCCAGGGGCTTCCCGCTGGCGTCCTTGTCCTTGGGGCCTATGACGGTCGCGAGGCCCATGTCGTGCATGGCGAGCGAGAGCGGCACGCCGGCGCGGCTCCTGTCCTCCTTCTCCTCCTTGCTGAAGGCGCGCCACTCCTGGCCGGGGTCCTCTATCCTCTCCCTCACCACGAACCCGCAGTTCGAGCACGTGAGCTCGCCCGTGTTGGGATCCAGGATCAGGGTGCCCCTCCCGCACCTCGGGCACCGGGACCCGGGCTCGTACTCCACGAAACTTGGCCCGTAGACCAATCATAAACACCTCAAACGGTTTTATACCCGAGATTCTTAACTCTGGTCACTATATATAAACTTTGCCCCGGATGTTGGAGGAAAGGGTCAGGCGCGCCCTCGCGGAGAGGGGGACGGGGGACGGATCGGCGGTGCTGGTGGGCTGCGCTGCCGAGGAGCCCCCCGAGGAGTGGTGCCCCGTGGACGTGGTGGTGTTCCCGGGGGAGGGGGGCCAGGAGGTCATCCGCTCCCGCGGGCTCACGATGCGGGTGATGAGGATGAGGGCCCCGCCCCGCGAGGAGCTCCCCTACATGGTGATCCTGGAGGACCCGCGCATGGAGGCGGCGGCCCTGAGGGCGGGGTGGGCGCCCAGGAGGGGGGAGGTCCTCAGGATCATCGCCAGGCGCGGCCTCCTGAGGGCGGCGGAGGGGACGGCCCGCGCCCTGGGCGCGGCGAGCCCCCGGGAGGCGTGGTACTGGGCCATGAAGTCCTACGCCCTCCTGGTGGCGTCGAAGGTCGCCGCGGCGGGGGCCGCCCCGAGGCCCGCGCACGCGGTCAGGCGCGCGAGGTCGCTGGGGGTCCTGGGCCCGGGGCCGCCGGGCGAGCTCTCCCACGTCAGGAGGACCGTCGAGAGCGTCTGGAGGATCCTCCGCGGCGAGGTGGACGAGGAGGTGGAGGCGTACGTGTTCCGGAGGAAGGCGGAGGCCCTGCTGAGGTCCGGGCTCCTCCTCGACGCCATGGTCCTCGCGTTCCTGGAGGTGTCCAGGGCGGTGGGCGACGACCTGGCGATGTCGCACCTCGGGGCCGGGGCCGGGTGGGATCCCCGGGAGGCGGAGCCCTTCCTGAGGGGCATGGCCGCGGAGGAGTCGGCCCTCTGGAGGGCCATCGGCGGCCCCTCGGTAGATCAGCAGGCCCAGCTCGGCCGGCGACGGCGCTATGGCGGCGGCGCCGCGCGACGCGAACCAGCCGATGGACCTCGCGGGGTCGAGGGAGGCGCCGTAGACGCCCACGAACGAGGTGCGGAGCCCGAGCCCCCTGGACGCCTCCGCCATCATCAGGTCCTCCGGCGAGTCGCCCACGTATATGGGGGAGCGGGATCCGAGCGCGGAGGCTGCCAGGAGGAGGGGGGTCGGATCCGGCTTCGGGTGCCCGGACTCGCCCGCGTGCACCACGCGGCCCCCCGCGACCGAGCGCAGGAGCTCCCCCAGGGGGCCGCGGACGGCGGACCTTGGACGGCCGGTGACGATCGCGATCGCGCCCCCCGCGCGGGCCGCGAGCGCCCTCAGGTCAGCCGGACCCACGATCAGCGATTCGTCCTCCATCAGCCCGCGATCCAGCGGCACAGGGGGATCGGCGGAGTAGATCTCGCGGTAGAGGGCCGCCCCGTAGTAGATGGAGTCGAACACCGCGGAGACCCTGCAGCCGGGCGGGGGGCCGGGGCACCGCCCGAGGTCTAGGCCGCCCGCGCGCGCCGCGGCCTCGTAGATGCCATCGATGCCCGCGGATGCCGCCCTGGGGGCGGCGTCCTCCAGCGGGACCCCGCCGTCCACGTGCATAGCCCAGGCCGCGTAGAGCGCCGCCGCGGTGTCACAGTCGTTGTTCAGGAGCCCTGACTCCTTCAGGGCCGGCACCAGCCCGGCGAGGGCGGGGCGGGGGGGCAGCCGGCGCCCGCTCAGCGCGGCCAGGATCCTGGCCGTCTCCACGGCCGCCTCCAGGTAGCTGCGCCTCACGTCCACTATCGTGCCGTCGCAGTCGAGCATCAGCGCGTCGGCGGACCTGAGCTCGGGGAGGGATGCGGGCCTGTAGAGCACGGGGCCGGACCGCGTCCAGAACTCGAGGTACTCGCCCCCGGGGCCGCCCACGCGCGGATCCCCGCGGCCAGGCGCCTTAAACGTTGGATGTGCGCGGGAATAGGCCGGGCGCTCCACTCGGGTGGCGCCCGGACCCCGATGCGCCCCGCCCCTCGATCTGCCGAGGGGGTCCCAGCCCCGGCGATCGCCTTCCCTATGGCCGCCACCTTGGAGGCCGCCTCGACCGCGGACCTCCCGAACACTATCGTGAGGGGCTCGAGCCCCGGCCCGCCGCCGTCCACCACCGCGTCCGGCGGGGCGGACTCCCCCCTGAGGGCCTCGGAGACCGCTATCCCCAGGTCCCTCCTGCCGAGCGCCGCGCCGCGCCCCCCGGAGGGGAGCGCGCGGAAGCCGAGGGACTCCATCGCGCGCGACACCTCCTCGCCCGACGCCACGATCGCGGCTCCCCTGACCTCGGGGAACCTCTCCGACACGCCCAGCAGGGCGGCCGCGAGCTGCTCGGCCGCGCCGAACTCCACCTCGCCCCTAGCTACGAGCCTCCGCCCGAACCTCCCTATGCCCCCCGCGATCGCCGCCACGTCGCCGGGGCCGGACGCGTAGGGGGCCGGCAGCGCCGCCGCCACGTTCATCGAGCTCTCGGGCACCACCCTCGACACGAAGAACTCGTTCTCCACCAGGACGCGCAGCGCCAGCCTCACGTCCTGCAGGGCCCTGAAGCGCTCCGCCGGCACGTCGACCCAGGAGCTCGGGTTGACCGGGCCGTGCCCGGCGCCCAGCTCCAGCCCGTACCTTATCGCGTCCGTGACCAGCCTCTTCGCGAAGTCGACGGAGTCCTCGATGCCCATCCCGCGCGCGAGGCCCGCGGCTATGGCGGCCGAGAAGGAGCAGCCCGTACCGTGCGTGGTCCTGGACTCTATCCTGGGCGACCTGAGCTCGACGTGCCTCCCCGCGTGGTACAGGACGTCCACCGACTCCGGCCCGCCGAGGTGTCCCCCCTTCACGACCGCCGCCTCAGCCCCGAGCTGCTCCACTATGTGCTCGGCGGCTGCCCTCGCCCCCGCCAGGTCGCGCACGCGGATCCCGGTGAGCCTCTCGGCCTCCGGTGCGTTCGGCGTGACGACCTTAGCCCTGGGCACGAGCTCCCTGGCCAGCGCCTCCACAGCGTCCTCCCTGAGGAGGGCGGCACCGCTCTTCGAGACCATCACGGGGTCTACGACCAGCGTGAGCCCCAACTGGGATGCGACCTCGGCGACCGCCCTCACTATGGGGGCGCTGCTCAGCATGCCCGTCTTCGCGGCGTCTATGCCCATGTCCTCGTGGACCGCCAGTATCTGGCGCCTCACCGCCTCCGGCGGGAGGTCGTAGATGCCGGTGACGGCCACCGTGTTCTGGGCCGTGACGCTCGTGATCGCCAGGGTCCCGTGGACCCCGGCCGCCGCGAACGTCTTCAGGTCGGCCGCTATCCCGGCCCCTCCCCCGCTGTCGCTCCCCGCGATCGTCATCGCGACCGGGCGGACCCTCCCCATCCCCCAGCACCCCCCGCCGCCTCCATCGCCCCGGCGCGCGCGGGCCCGCCGTCCCGGTGCCCGCGCGCATCGCGCCCCCGAGGGGCATCATGACCGGCTGCGGCACGGGGGCGCGGCGCCGGGGCCCGATATAAGCGTGACCGAGGGCCTCGGACGCGGACCACCGCGCGGCCGCTGGCCTTCCTGAGCCTGTTCATTATCGCGAGCCCGAGGCCGCGCTCCTCGAAGCCCTCCACGACCGCGGCGTCCGCCGGGGAGCCGTCGAGGGACCTCAGGGCAGCGAAGAGGCGGCGCGCCACGGCGAAGGGGTTGGACCTGGGGCCCAGGGCCAGGGCCTCGAGGCCCGCGGCCCTGTAGAACTCGACGTGCTCGTCGCTCGCCATGACGATCACCCTCCTCCCATCGGCCGCGAGGGACCGGGCGACCGAGGCGACTCCCTCCAGGTACCCCTCCCCCGAATAATCATCGGACTCCACGAGCACGAGGGGCTTCCTGGGCGCGTAGTGCCTGTACTTCATCCCGGGCGAGAGGGCCACCTCCGAGTCGGCGAGCCCGCGGGCGGCGTCGCCCACCACGACCCTCGACCCCAGGGCGCCCTCCAGGTCCTCCACGGGGACGGCGCCCGGCCTCAGGAGCGCCGGGGGATCGCGCGTCACATCTATTATCGTGGACTCCAGGCCGTAGAGGGTCTCGCCCGAGTCCACTATGACGTCGACGAGGCCCCAGAGGTCCTCGATCACGTGCTCCGCGCTCGTGGGGGAGGGCCTCCCGGACGCGTTGGCGCTGGGCGCCGCTATCGGGACGCCGCTGAGCTCGATCAGCCTGAGCGCGACGGGGTGGGCGGGGCACCTGACGGCCACCGTCGGCAGGCCCGCCGTGACCTCCGCGGGCAGCCGGGCGGCCCAGAGCACGAGCGTGAGGGGACCCGGCCAGAAGCGGTCGATGAGGCGCCGCGCCGCCGGCGGGACTTCCGAGGCCACCCCGGGGAGCCACTCCTCCCCCGGCACGTGGACTATCAGCGGGTTGTCGCGGGGCCTCCCCTTCGCCTCGAAGATGCCGGCGAGCGCCCTCGGGTTGGTCGCGTCCGCCCCGAGGCCGTACACGGTCTCCGTGGGGAAGGCGACGAGGCCCCCCCTCCTTATGGCCTCGGCCGCCTCCCCGAGCGCCCCCTCGTCGATCCTCTCCGGGTCCACGTGGATCAGCCTGGTGCGCGCCCCCTCGGGGCGGCCGTGGCCGGGCACGTCGCGACTTCCAGAGGGACCTGGCTAAAACGATTGCAGAGAAAACTACGAAGGCCGCGAAGAGCAGCGACTGCAGCGGCGTGGGCATCACCTCCCGTAGGCCTGGGGGTAGAGCCTCATGAGCTCGTAGTTGAGCTGCATCACGTTCACGACGGGACGGCCGGGCCCGAAGATCACCAGGTCCTTGAGCGAGTCCTCGGACGCCACCCTGTAGACGAGGGCGCGCAGCTGCCCCTGGGGTATCCCGGTGGCGTTGGAGATCCTGGGCACCTGGGCGAGCGCGTAGTCTAGGGGGACGTAGGGATCCTCCCCGGACGACGCGGAGGAGGGCGGGAGCGGGCTGAAGAGCGCGCTGGAGTTGGGCGGGCTTGCCACCAGCGCGGACCCGATCGGCGCCCCGTTGACGATCAGGGGGCTGCCCTCCGACTGCCACGGGGCGACGGCCCTCCCGATGGCCCAGACGGCCAGGGGGTACGCCGCCCCGAGCACCGCCAGCGCCATCAGCGCCAGGACGAGCGGCGCGGCCACCTCCCTGGGAGAGGGCAACCCGGTCACCTCGCGGAGATCAGGAAGGTTATCAGGAGGTCTAAAGCCTTTATCGCGAGGAAGGGGAGGGCGGCGCCCCCGAGGCCGAATATCAGGACGTTCCTGACGAGCATCCTGCGCGTGGACGTGGGCCTGAAGCCGGTCCCCCTGAGGGCGAGCGGTATCAGCGCCGGGATTATCACAGCGTTGAAGATCATGGTCGCCAGGACGGCGGTGGTCGGGCTGTGCAGGCGCATCACGTTGAGCGCGGCCGCCGCCGGGTCCACTGGAGCGAGCATCATGGGCAGGAGCGTGAAGTACTTCGCTATGTCGTTCGCGATGCTGAAGGCGGTTATCGCGCCCCTCGTCGTGAGGAGCTGCTTGCCGAGCTTCACCACCTTGATTATGTTCGAGGGGTCCGACTCCAGGTCTATCATGTTCGCCGCGTCCTTGGCGGCGGCCGTCCCGCTGTTCATCGCGAGCCCCACGTCCGCCCTCGCCAGCGCCGGCGCGTCGTTGGTCCCGTCGCCCACGACCCCCACGACGTGGCCGAGGGACTGCTGCTCCTCCACCGCCCTGAGCTTGTCCTCGGGCCTCGCCCTCGCTATCACGCTCCATATGCCGGCCTCCTCCGCTATGGCCCTCGCGGTGAGGGGGTTGTCGCCGGTTATCATCACAGTCCTTATGCCCATCTCGCTGAGCTCCCTGAGCCCCTCCCTCACCCCCGGCTTCAGGCGGTCCTTGAGCACCACCATCCCCACCACGCGGTCGTTCACCGCCAGGAGGAGCGGCGTCTCCCCCCTGCTCGAGACCTCCTCTATCGCGCGCTCCGCCGACCTGGGGTCGGGCGGGCGGGCCATCCTGAGCACCACGTCCACGGAGCCCTTTATCACGCGGGCCGGCTCGCCGCGCTCGCGGAGCTCCATCAGCTCGTTGGCGATCGCCTCCCCGGGGCCGGAGTACCTCCCGATCCCCCTGGGGCCGTAGGGCCTGCGCGACCACATGAACTCCACGCCGCTGTACCTGGTCTCCGCGCTGAAGTCTATGCGCCTGGCCACGAGCGCCTCCTCCATGAGGGGGGAGGGCGGCACGTAGCCCATGGACTCCGCCAGCTCGACTATGGACCTCCCCTCCTTCGTGGCGTCGCCTATCGACGCTATGAAGGCCGCCATGCCCACGTCGGCCTCCGTGTACCCGCCGAAGGGCACGAAGCCGACCGCGCGCCTGTTGCCCTCCGTGACGGTCCCGGTCTTGTCCAGTATCACCACGTCGGTGTCGCCGGACGCCTCTATCGCCCTGCCGGACTTCGCTATCACCCCCTCCCGGGCCAGGCGGGAGACCCCGGCTATCCCTATGGCTGGGAGGAGCCCGCCTATCGTCGTCGGCATCAGGGCGACGAGCAGCGAGACGCTCATGGCGACGTCGGGCCCGTAGCCCATGAAGTAGAGCGCGAAGTAGAGGGACCCGACCACCGTCAGGAACACCAGGGATAGGACGAGCAGCAGGAGGGAGAGGGAGACCTCGCTCTGGGTCCGGGGCCTCTTGGCGCTCGAGACCAGCTCGATCATCCTGTCGACGAAGCCCTTCCCGGCCTCCGCCGTCACCTCGACGACGAGCGAGCCGCTGACGACCCTGGTCCCGCCCAGGACGCGGTCGTCCCTCGACCTGAGGGCGGGCTCCGACTCGCCCGTCAGCATCGACTCGTCCACGAGCGCCGTGCCCTCGACGACGAACCCGTCCCTCGGGATGAAGTCGCCGGGCGAGAGCCTCACCCTGTCCCCGGGCCTCAGCTCCGACGACCTCACGTCCGCGACGCCGCCGCCCTCCGAGATCCTGTGCGCGATTATCTCCCTCTCCAGCCCCCTCAGCGCGTCCACCCTGGCCCTGGCCTGGAGCTCCGAGATCGACTCCGAGAGCGTGGAGAACCAGGCCGTGACCGCCAGGATGGCGGCGAGGGCCGCGTAGAGCGGCGCCCGCCCCGGGGCGACCGCGCCCGGGATGGCCAGGAGCGCGATCAGCAGGACCGCCCCCGCCTCGACGACGAACATTATCGGGTTGTTGGCCGCCAGGTAGAGGGGGCTCAGCCTGCGCGCCGACTCCGCTATGACCTGCCCCCACCTGAGCCTCGCCCAGGCCGCCAACCCCGTCACCCCATTGAGAAGGGCCCGAGCACGAGGAACGGGAAGAAGGTCAGGACCGCCAGGAGGAGCGCGGTCCCCAGGAGGAGCGCCGCGAACAGCGCGCCCCCGGTCTCGACGGGCTCGGGGGTCGAGCGCCTCTCCTTGCCCGCGAAGGACCCGGCGAGCGCCAGCATGAGGGCGATGGGGACGTACCTGCCGGCCAGCATCACCGCGGCCGTCGCGCAGTTCCAGAAGGGCGAGTCCGCCAGCGCCCCGAGGTAGCTGGACCCGTTGTTCGCCGCCGCCGACGTGAACTCGTAGAGGACCTCCGTGAACTCCAGGGGGCCCGGCGGCCCCAGCAGGTGCTGCGCCTGGCCGGCCGCGAAAGCCGCGACCAGGGGGAGGAGTATCAGGAGCGGGTGCACCAGGAAGGTGGCGGCCGCCAGCTTCACGTCGCGCGGCGTTATCTTCATGCCCATGATCTCGGGGGTCTTCCCAACCAGGAGGCCCGCGACGAAGAGCGTTATCAGGACGAAGACCATCATGTACATGAAGCCGGCGCCGACCGCGCCCGGCACCGACTGGAGGAACATCGCCATGAGGAAGGACGATATCGCCAGGGGTGACATGGCCGCCAGCCCCGAGGCCGTGGCCCCCGTGTCGGTGGCCAGGGAGACGGAGTTGAACAGCAAGGTGTCGAAGGCGCCGAGCCTGGGCTCCACGCCGGCGCGGGCGCCGCCCAGGAGCGCCAGGCCGATCAGGAGGCCGGCGCCGCCCAGCATGGCCCCCAGGATCGTGGCGCCGCGCCCCATGCCCGCGAGCCTCCCGAAGGCGAGGGGCACCGAGAGCGGGAGCAGCAGCATGAGGAAGGATTCGTAGAAGTTGGAGAGCCCGCTGGGGTTCTCCAGCGGGCTGGCGGAGTTCGCGGCGTAGTATCCCCCGCCGTTGTTCCCCAGCAGCTTTATGGACTCCAGCGACGCCACGGGGCCCAGGCGAACCGCCCCGATGCCGCCGGAGAGGGCCTGGGGGACCCCCATCGCCACGAGGAGGAGCGCCGACGCCGTCGCCAGGGCCAGCAGCAGGGCCGCGGACCTGGTGAAGTCGGCGTAGAAGTTGCCGATGGTCGCGGACCTCCTCGCGAGGCCGCGCATGAACGCGAGCGACGCCGCCAGCCCCGACGCGGGGGCGACGAACATCGTGTAGGTTATCACGAGCATCTGGGAGGTCACGGTGAGCATCCTGCCCGCGTAGTGCTGGAGGTTCGTGTTCGTGACGAACGAGGAGGCTATGTTGAGCGCGAGGTCCGGCGGGACGCGGGGCCCCCCGAGCGCGGGCTGGAGCTCTAGGAGGGCGAAGTCCAGCGCGAGCACGATCCCGTTCAGCGCGAGGAGCGCCAGGAGGTAGTCGGACCACGTCATCTCCCTGGAGTAGGTGGGCCCCAGGACCCTGCGGGGCAGGGCGTCGATCGCGGAGACCCAGCGGGGACCGGGGGGCCGCCAGTCGACGAGCGACGCTATCGGGCGGCTCAGCGCGTAGGCCGCGGATATCGAGAGGGCGAACAGGAGCGCTATCTGGGCCGCCTGGAATATTATCGGCAACCCCCGACACCCGAGGTCGTTCGGGCGCGCGCAATGCTCTTTATTTAAATCTTTACCAAGGGGCCGCGGCTACCCGCCCCGGGGCGCCGTCCCCCATCTGGGATCACCCGGGCAGCGCGCGCCCAGCTCAGGGCCCATGGATCCCCTTCGGTATGGGCGGAGGCGCTATATCCCACAACTCCCCCCGATAACTCGATGGACGACCTGAAGCCGTTGGGGAGGACGGGGCTCAGGGTGCCCTCCGTGGGCATTGGGACTTGGAGGGTGGGCGGGGACTCCTCGCCCGACGTCGACCCGGCGCGCGACCGCGCCGCCGCGGAGCTCATCGCGGAGGGCGTGAGGCTGGGCATGCGCCTGATCGACACCGCCGAGTTCTACGGCGGAGGGCACACGGAGGAGATAGTCGGGGAGGCTATCAGGATGGCCGGGAGGGAGAACGTGTTTCTGGTTAGCAAGGTCTGGTACACCCACTTGGACGCCGGGTCCCTGAGGAGGGCGGCCGAGGCGAGCCTGAGGAGGCTCGGCACGGACCACTTCGACCTCTACCTGGTTCACTGGCCCAACCCGGCGGTGCCCCTCTGCGAGACCATGAGGGCGATGGAGGCCCTGGTGCGCGACGGCCTATCCCTCTCCGTGGGGGTGAGCAACTTCGACCGCGGGCTGCTCGAGGAGGCCAGGAGCTGCATGTCCCGCGTCGACGTGGCGGCTGACGAGGTGAAGTACAACGTGTACGAGCGCGAAGCGGAGCGCGACCTCCTACCGTACTGCGAGAGGGAGGGAATAACGCTGATAGCTTACACCCCGCTCGCGAAGGGGAGGGTCGCCTCGGATCCCCTTCTCAGGGATGTGGGCTCCAAGTACGGGAGGACGGCCGCCCAGGTGGCCCTCAACTGGCTCATATACCACGGGCCGGTCGTGGCGATACCCAAGGCATCGAGGAGGGAGCACCTGGTCGAGAACGCGGGCGCCATGGGCTGGAGGCTCTCCGAGGAGGACTTCGAGCTCATCTCGCGGCGCGTGGGTCGGTGAGGGGCCGCCCGGGGCTGAGCTATCCCGACGCGATGGGGGAGCCCGCGGGCCCCCGGATGGATTCGCCATCCATATTAAGGGGCCGCCCTCCCGAGGGGGCGTTGAAAATAGTCAGCCTGTCGCCCACGGCGTCCGACATACTGGGGCGCATAGGGGCGCTCGACGAGCTCGCAGGCGTCTCCTCCTACTGCCTCCCCTTCCTCAGCGAGAGGAGGCGCGTTGTGGGATCATATACCACGGTCAGCCTGAAGGCGCTCAGGGAGATAGGCCCGGACCTCGTGTTCCTGGAGGGAACCGTCCAGGACCGCCTGAAGGAGGTCGTGGAGGGCGCGGGGTTCAGGGCGGTGCTGCTGCCCTTCCCCAGGAGCCTGAACGTGATCCTGGACGACGTCGTGCTGGTGGGGACGCTGGCCGGGAGGTACGCGGAGTCGAGGGAGCTGGCCGCCGAGCTCAGGGACGGGATCTCATCCCTGAGGGTCAACGCGCGGCGCAGGCCCAAGGTCTACGTGGAGTTCTGGCTGGGCAGGGGGGAGGAGGACCGCGTTGCCCCCGGCGCCCTCACCTACGTGGACGAGATGATATACGTGGCGGGCGGCCTGAACGCCACCTCCGGCCACAACTGGGGCTTCGTGCGCGCGGACCCGGAGGAGGTGAGGCGCCTGGACCCCGACATCATAATATTCCACTTGGACCCCTGGCTCCGGATGGACCCGGACGTTGTGGAGCGCAGGGGATGGAGCGGCCTGAGCGCGGTCAGGGAGGGGAGGGTCCACGCCGTCTGGGAGTCCAGCACGCTGAACATGGCCCACCACGGACCGTCGACGCTGATCCCAACGATGTCGTGGCTTTCCTCCGTAATTGGACGGCGAAGATAGCCATGCTCGGAACGTCCAGAAGCCCGCGCTATCGAGCCAGGCGTTCCATCGCTGGACGGGGCGACGCACAATCATGGAAATGCTTTTCTCCGGCCATGTTAACTCAATAATGATTGATAAGGATAAGGAGGGTCTACGAGGACAGGGGGCCGGATGACGGTCGGTGGATACTCGTCGAGAGGCTCTGGCCCCGGGGGATCAGGCGGGACAGGGTGGATCTGTGGATGAAGGACGTCGCGCCGTCCGCGGGGCTCAGGAGGTGGTTCTCCCACGACCCTTCTCGGTGGGAGGAGTTCGTATCCCGCTACAGGGAGGAGCTCAGGGGCAACCCGGCGCTCGCCGAGCTCCTCGAGATGGCCAGGAGGGGTAACATCACGCTCGTCTATTCCGCGAGGGACGCGGAGCACAATAACGCGGTGGCGCTGAAGCGCTTCCTGGAGGAGATCCTGGGCGAGGAGCGGCCAGCTGGTTAATAATTGCCCGCTCCCGCCCCCGGGCGTGGCGGAGGTCGTGGACCTGGGGATCCTGGGGAATCCGCCGGTCCTGAGCGGATATCTGGTGAGATCGGGCGGCTCCGCGGCTATCGTGGACGCCGGGTCCGCGAGCGTCGCGGACGAGTACGTGTCCCGCGCCAGGGGGATCCTAGGGGGAGCGCGCCTAGAGTACGTCCTGATAACGCACGTGCACCTGGATCACGCGGGGGGGACCGCGAGGGTCCTGGAGCTGGAGCCGGGGGCGCGCGCCGCTGTCTACTCGAGGGGCGCCAAGCACCTGGTGGATCCCTCGAGGCTCCTCGCCTCCTCCCGCGAGGTCCTGGGCCCGCTCGTCGATGAGTGGGGCGGGATCAGGCCCGTGGACCCGGGGAGGATCATCGTCCTGGAGGACGGTGCCGAGCTGGACCTCGGGGGCTCCAGGCTGAGGCTCATCGCGACCCCGGGGCACGCCCCCCACAGCTCCGCCTGGTACCTGGCGGACGAGGGCGTCCTCTTCCCGGGGGACTCGGCCGGGATGCTCCTGATCGGCGAGGGCGGGCTCGCCTGGCCCACGGCGCCCCCGCCATTCCGCATGGACATGTTCATCGATTCCCTCTCCAGGATGGAGTCGCTGAATCCGCGGATGGTCTGCGTCCCGCACTACGGGTGCACGCGGAGGGCCATCGAGTACCTGAGGGAGACCAGGAGGGTCTACCTGGAGGTGGACCGCGCTATCGGCGAGGCCTGCGGGTCCGGCGCCCGCGACGACCGCGAGGTCCTCGGGGCGGCCCTCAGGGCCCTCGGCATCGCGGACGCTCCGGTGCTCGACGTCCTGGAGCGGGAGCTGATGAGGAACATAAGGGGGCTGCCGGGCTACTCGCGCTGCTCCCGGGGCCGTGGGTAGCGGGCCCGAGATTCCGCGGGACGGCCCCGTCAGGCGATCGCCTGGATCGCCGGGGCGCGCCTCGCGAACAGCACCCCGACCAGCCTCTGGCGCCCGTCCACGACGGGCATGCAGGGCTGGCCGGCCTCCTCCATCCTCCTGATAGCCTCGTCCAGCGGCTCGTCCTCGCGCGCGGTCAGGGGGTCCTCCCTCATCACCATGGACACTGGCGAGTCCAGCATCCCCCTCTCCCGCGCGTACTTGACATCCTCCTCGGTGACTATCCCGATCGGCCTCCTCTCGGCGTCCACTATGACCACGGCGCAGCGCCCGCCCTCCACGAGCGGGGCCACCTCGCCCACCCTGGTGCGGCCGCCGACGACGGGCGCGTCGCCCGCCATGGCGTCCCTGACCCTCCCCTTCCTTACGAAGGCGATCATCCCGATCACCTGAGGGAAGGAGGGCCCGATCCCCTATTTAACGTTTGATCTTGGATGATAAGCGGCCATTTAATTAAAGACTCTGTAATACTGTGGGTAAAAATAGAAAACAATTAGTAAATAGATAGTGCGGCGGGCCCGCGGGCACCCGGGAGGGACGGGCGAACTTTCTATATAGATTCTGCCGCTACCTCTTGTACCCGATCTCCCTGAGAAGCCTGTGCCTCTCCTCCTTGTCCGCGTCGCCCTCGACGCCGCGCGGCCTCACGCCGTCAATCACGCCGAGTATCCCCCTGCCCTCGCCGTCATCCGCCACCACGACCTTCAGCGGGTTGCCGGTCGCCGCGTAAACGCATGCGACCTCCCGGACCTCCCTCACGCGGTCCAGCACATTTATGGGGTAGCTGCCCCTCAGGTATATGACGAACGAGTGGCCCGCCCCTATCCTGAGGGCCGCGTCCACCGCGAGGCGCACGGACTCCTCGTCGTTGCCGTCGTGGCGGACCAGGGCTTTCCCGCTGGACTCGCAGAATGCGAGGCCGAACTTTATGCCGGGGAACGACGTCGCGAGGGCCTCGTAGAGGTCCTCCACCGTCTTTATGAAGTGTGCCTGGCCTATTATCACGTTGAAGCCCTGAGGGACCTCCACCGGCACTAGTTCCTCCCTGATCATCGTGAGCGGTCGGGCGGCGGCCGATAAAATGGTTGCGAGCGCAGGCTGCCTCCCTGAAACCATTCTATCCGCGGCGCGGGCCGCGGACCGGCGCCCGCCGCGGCGTTCAACCCCCCGAGGGTCGGGGCGCATCTAGCTGGGCGTGCCGGCGAGCGCTTTATAGGAGATCCCGCGGCGCTGTGCCCGATGAACTGGCGGCCCTACACGAGCTGGACCGTGGCATTCGTGGAGCCGCGCTACAGCATTAACGTGGGCTACGTGGCCCGCGTCATGGCGAACTTCGGCCTGAGCAAGCTCGTCCTCGTGGCGGAGCGCGGCGACAAGCTCAGGTCGGCCACCGCGAGGCGTTACGCGTCCCACGGCTCGTGGATCTTGGACGCCGCGCGCGTGGTCCCCTCACTGGGGTCCCTGCGCAGCGATGCCGGGTTCCTGGTGGCGACGACCGCTAGGGTGCCCGAGTCCCCCGCCGAGGTCGTGAGGAGGCCGATCTCGCCGGAGGAGCTCATGGACCTCGCTGGTGGAAGGGAGGACGTGGTGATGGTGCTGGGCAGGGACACGACCGGGCTGACGAACGAGGAGATCGCCGAGTGCGACTTCGTGCTGCACCTGCGGACTTGGACCGACTACCCGACGCTCAACGTTTCCCACGCGCTGGCGATAATGTTATATGAGGTCGCCAGGATCCACCACTTGCGCGAGGGCGGCGGGCTCCGCGGGCCCTCGGGCCCCACGGCGGAGGAGCTCTCGGCCTTCGGCGGGATCATCTCCGAGCTCCTGCGCGCCCTCGGCTACCGCGATGCCAGGGCGAGGAAGGTGGAGATCCTCATGAGGAGGCTCGCCCGGAGGGGCGACAGGGACGAGGTGCGCGCCCTCATGGGGATAATGAGGAGGGCCTTGGCGCTGGCGCGCCCTCCAGCGGATCCGGGCCCAGATGTCGCGCGGGCCTCGCCGCATTAGGCGGGTCGATGTGATCAGCGCTGCGCCGAAGGGCCGCTCCCGCCCGGGAAGTGCTGCAAACTATGAGGGGAGGGCTCCTAGGATTCGTTCTCATAGATAGGCTTTAGGTGACGGGGTCCGCCAGTGGTGAGATAGAGAGGGAAGGGAAGGGCGACGCTCGATCCCGTAGGCTAGGATCACTTGGGGGCCGGCGGGGAGGGCCACTCCTTCGGCATGGACTTCAAGACCTCCTCCACGGAAGTGCCCTCCCTCACCTTCTCGGACTCGGGCGCGGGCTTCCTGGACTTCATCGCGTTGCGCTTGTACAGGAGGAGCTTCTTCAGCTGCTGTATCGCGAACGCCGGATCCACGCCCTTGGGGCACGCCGCGCTGCACGCGCCGGCGAAGTGGCACCTCCAGACGCCGTGCGGGTCGTCGACCACGTCGAACCTCAGCGCGGCGCCCGCGTCCCTGCTGTCGATGGTGTAGCGGTAGGCCTGGGCCAGCGCCTGGGGTCCCAGGAAGAGCGCGTCGGTCGCGGTCGTCGGGCAGGCGGAGTAGCAGAGTCCGCACTTTATGCAGTCCGTCAGCATCATGTACTCGTTGAGCTCGGCGGGGCTCTGGAGGAACTCCCTGTCCTGGTGGGCCTCGATGTCGTCCCTGATTATGTAGGGCATCACCTTCTTGTGCTTCTCGAAGAACGGCCTCAGGTCCGTCACCAGGTCCCTTATCAGCGGCAGGTTGTTTATGGGCCTCACCGTGACTATGTTCGAGTTCAGCGACAGGACGTTGGTCTTGCAGGCGAGCCTCTCGCGGCCATTGACTATCATCGCGCAGGACCCGCACACGCCCATGCGGCAGGAGTACCTGACGGCGAGCGTTGGATCCAGGTTGTACTTGATGTAGAGGAGCCCGTCGAGCACCGTCGTGAACCTGTACACCGGGACCTCGTAGTCCCTGTAGTAGGGCTCGCGGTCCCTGTCCGGGTCGAACCTGGAGACGCGGAATATAACGCTCTTTATCGGCTTCTCGACGCCCTCCAGGTTCGGGACCTTGAACTCGAGCTGCTTCTGCTCGCTTGCCGCCATTCAGATCGCACCTCCCAAGTGGAAGACGAGTATCGTTCTTGTCCCGTACAGGAACGCCGCAATGGCGGCCAGGGCCATCGTCACGTTGACGGCCTTCGTCCAGCCGCTCCCCTGGTTCAGCTCCAGCAGGAGCACGCGGAACCCGTTGAACACGTGGTAGGAAAGCAGCGCCAGGAACGCCTCGAGCGCCGCCGCCCAGAGGGGATCCTCGTACCTGTTATACACGACGTTTGCGTACGACAGCGCGTTGGGGTACCCGCCTTGCACTAGGAAGGTCAGGGAGGCGAAGTGCAGCGCCCCCAGCACCAGTATCCCCAGCCCGGTTATGTATTGGATCCACATGAGGGTGGATTCGCGCACCATCGCCCATCACCTCACACGAAATGGGTCACCACGAACAGCTCGTAGAACGCGTAGGCGGTCAGGATCAGCGTCACCGCTATGAACAGCCAACCCAGGCTCCTCTGGAAGCTCCTGAGGCTCACGGGAGCGTAGGGCCACTCGGGCCTTATGGGCCTCCCCACGCCCACGCCGGAGGCGGCGAGGAACAGCCTGACGCCGTTGAGCCCGTGATAGACCGCGAACGCGGCTATTATCAGGAGGCCGGCGTGGGCCTCGGGGGTGTACAGGGATTGCATGAGGTTGTTCCAAATGTTCTCGTCACGGCTCAGGTAGGCCGGCACTATGTCGCTGGTCTCCGCGAGGTGCGCTATCAGGTAGAGCCCGACCACCAGGCCCGTGAGCCTGTGCATGAGGTAGAGCCACCTCTCGAAGTTCGCGTGCGACACCCTGGCCCATCCGCCGAGGACGCCGCGCATGTTCCTCGGGAACTTGGAGCCGCTAGAGGCGGGAGCCGACATCGCCAGACCCCCTCCGCAGCCGCTAATATTTCCTCTCCTCCGGCTGCCACCGGGTCACGGTCACGGGTATGTAGGTGAGCATCGGGCCATCTGGCGTGTAGTAGGCCAGCGTGTGCTTCATCCAGTTGACGTCGTCCCTCTTGGGGTAGTCGGTCCTGTAATGTCCGCCGCGGCTCTCCTTCCTGGCTAGCGCGCCGGTGGCCACTATCTCGGCCAGGGTCACCATGTTCACGGTCTCGAGGGCCCTGAACAGGTCCTCGTTGTAGTACTTGGCCCTGTCCGTCACCCGTATCTTCCTCGCGCGCTCCTTGAGCTCCTTTATCTGCTTCACCGCGGTCGAGAGGCCCTGCTCGTCCCTGAACACGTACACGTAGGCGTCCATTATCTTCCAGAGGTCCTGCCTTATCTGGTAGGGGCTCTCCGTCCCCTCGCCCAGCCTGCTTATCCTGGTGGCCTCCTCCTCGAGGACGGCCTGGGGCACGCCGGGCGGGTCGTCGACCGACATCGCGTACTCGGCGGCCTGGGCGCCGGTCAGCATCCCGTAGACCGCGCACTCCATGGTCGCGTTGGCGCCGAGCCTGTTCGCGCCGTGTATGCTGACGCACGCGGCCTCGCCGGCCGCCCACAGGCCCTTGACGCCCGGGACCCTGCCGTACTTGTCCACGTGTATCCCGCCGTGCGTGTAGTGCGCGGCCGGCCTGACCGGGAGCGGCTCGTCCCTCGGATCTATGCCGGCGAACTCCTTCCCCAGCTCTATCATCATCGGGAGCCTCTCGGTTATGCGCTCCCTGCCTATCGGGCTGAAGTCCAGCAGGACGTAGTCCAGCCCGTTCGGCCCCTTGAACCCCCTGCCCTCCATTATCTCGCGTATTATCGCGCGGGAGACGACGTCCCTGGACGCCAGGTCCTTGAACTTCGGGGCGTAGCGCTCCATGAAGCGCTCGCCCAGCCTGTTCCTGAGCACCCCGCCCTCGCCCCTGACGCCCTCCGTGACCAGGATGCCGGTGGGCACCAGCCCGGTCGGGTGGAACTGTATGAACTCGAGGTCCTTTATCGGGAGCCCGGCCATGTAGGCGGCCGCGATGCCGTCGCCGGTGACCGTCAGCGAGTAGGTGGAGAACCCGTAGAGCCTCCCGACGCCGCCCGTCGCCACTATGCCCGCCTTCCCCCGGAAGAGCTTGTGGTCCTGGGTCTTCATGTCCAGCACGTAGAATCCCCTGAACGTCCCGTCATCGATCAGTATCTTCGTCATGAAGTGCTCCTCGAACAGGTCGACGTTCTCGTACCTCAGGAGGTTGTCGTACAGGGTCTGCATCTCGTAGAAGCCGGTCCTGTCCCTGGCGAAGGTGGCCCTCGGGTAGGAGTGGCCGCCGAAGGGCCTCTGGGCGACCCTGCCATCCTCCAGCCTGTTCCAGGGCAGCCCCCACCTCTCGAGCATCATTATCTCGTACGGCGCGAGCCTCACGAACATCTCCACGGCGTCCTGGTCGCCGAGGAAGTCGCCGCCCTTCACGGTGTCGTACGCGTGGAGGTCGAAGCTGTCGCCCTTCTCCGGGTAGAGGACCGCGGCGGAGCCGCCCTCCGCCGCCACCGAGTGGGACCTCATTACCTGGACCTTCGAGACGACCGCCAGCCTGAGCTTCCCCTTGCCCACCCTCGCGACCTCGAGGGCCGCGCGGAGGCCGGCTATGCCGGACCCCATCACGATAACGTCGTAGTCAAGGGTCTCCGTGACGGATCACCGATTACCCCCGCGGAGACGTGCCACTTAAAAACAGTTTCCCCCGGGGATGGCCCCCTCGCCTTGAGCCGATCCCGCTCGACACGCGGAAATAGTGTTAAGAGGCACCCCGGCCGGATCGTGCGGGATGCGGGCCGCGCTGACCATCCCCATGTCCATAGCGTTGCTCCTGCTCAGCGCCATCTGGTGGCGGCCCCTGGCCCTGGAGGCCGTCAACAGGGTGGGCGAGGTGACCTATTACACGCTGGTGGCCGGCCTCCCCCTGCCCTACCTCAGGACATTCCTGACGGGCCCCGGGGGTAGCCCGGAGTACACCGAGGTGCTCACGGCGCAGCTCGCCGCGGACGAGCTCTTCTGGCTGGCCGTGTCCTGGGCGCTCCTCAGGCTGGTGGGGAGGCATCGCGCATGAGCAGCGGCAGGCCGCTGATCCTCGTGAGCAACGACGACGGCCCGGAGAGCCCGGGCCTCAAGGCCCTGCTCTCCGCCCTGAGGGGAAGGGTCGACGTCGCGTTCATAGTGCCGGAGGGCCCCAGGAGCTCATCCAGCATGAGCCTGACCTTCCACAAGCCGCTCAGGGCCTGGGAGCGCGAGATCGCCGGGGTGCGCGGCTACGTGGTGTCCGGTAGCCCCGCCGACTGCGTGATGCTGGGCAGGCTCCGCCTCCTGGACAGGGCCCCCTGCGCCGTCGCCTCGGGGATAAACGTCGGCGACAACACGGGGCTCCAGGACATCTACGCCAGCGGCACGGTCGCCGCCGCGGTGCAGTCGGCGCTGCTCGGGATGCCCGCCGCCGCCTTCTCGATGATGGTGGAGGGGGACGGCCCCGTCGACGAGGAGGCGCTCCTGGAGGGCTTCCGCGAGGCCGCTGAGTATGCCGCCGAGATAGCCCTCTGGATCTGCGAGCGCTCGCTCCCGCCCGGGGTCAGCCTGCTGAACGTGAACTTCCCCCTCAGGCTCCGGAGGCCGGTGCGCGTCGAGGTGACCAGGCCGGTGCGCCGCAAGTACGAGGATCACGTGACCGAGCGCCGGGACCCCAGGGGGCTCCCCTATTACTGGATATGGGGGAGCCGGCTGGGCATCTATGAGGAGGGCACCGACGCCTGGGCCATCTACGCCAGGGGAGCCATTTCCGTGACGCCGCTCAGCCTGGACCTGGCCTCGCCCGCGGGCCCCGGGCTCGAGGACCTGAAGGCGCGCCTGGAGTCCCTGCCGGCCCCCCGCGGCCGAGGCCGGAGGGCCGCTACGGTTTAATCGCGCGCCCCCGGAGGGGCGACGTGGAGCTCGTCAGGTCGGAGCGCGTGTTCAGCGGGAGGGTATTCTCCGTCAGGCGCGACGTCCTCAGGACCCCCCGCGGCGAGGTGGTCCGCGACGTGGTCGAGCATCCGGGCGCCGTGGCATTCCTCCCCGAGAGGCCGGACGGCGGGGTCGTGCTCGTCAGGCAGTACAGGCACGCCGCCGGCGAGAGGCTGCTGGAGGTGCCGGCCGGGACCCTGGAGCCCGGCGAGCCCCCCGAGGAGTGCGTCAGGAGGGAGCTGAGTGAGGAGACGGGGTACGAGCCCGACTCCATCGAGTACCTGGGGGAGGTCTTCCTGGCCCCCGGCTACAGCACGGAGCGCATACGCCTCTACCACGTCATGGTCTCCAGGGGAGGCGAGCCGTCGCCCGAGCCCGACGAGGACATAGAGGTCGTCACGGTGCCCTTCGAGGACCTGCTGGCCATGGCGTCGTCCGGCGCGATAAGGGACGCCAAGACGCTCGCCATAGTGCTGATCCTCGCGGCCAGGCGCGGGCTCCTGGGGCGGGGGGGCGCTCAGCGCTCGGGCGCGAACTTGAACCCATAGTATATGATGCCGTCCGTGCCGTCCTCCCTGAGCTTCCTTATCACCATCCTGACGCGCGCGCCCGGCCTCAGCTCGCCCTCCTCGAAGTCCACGAGCTGCCCCAGCACCACGGCCCCATCGTCCAGCTCGACCAGCCCGAACCTGAGCGGCCTGTACCTGCGGAACGATGACCCTATCTCCAGGGTGGTCGTGTAACTGATGATCCTGCCGCCCTGCCGCAGTTGGACGCGCTCGACGTCCCTGCTCCCGCAGCGTGGGCACGCGTCGGCCGGCGGGTAGAACGTGGCGCCGCAGGACCTGCACGTGGATCCGACCAGGTTGTAGTAGCCGCGCTTCGACCTCCAATAAGCGATGGGCGGGAGCGGCATCGCTCGCGCCTCCTGACGATCGTGAGGGCCGCGGTCCCCCCGAATCCCCCCAGGTTCACCGCGGCCCCCAGCTCAGCGCCCTGCACCTGGTTGGGGCCCGCGCCCCCCGAGACCTGGAGGGCGGCCTCGGCCACCTGATAGACCCCGGCCGCCCCCACCGGGAAGCCCCTGGCCTTCATCCCGCCGAACGTGGATATCGGGAGCTCGCCGTCCAGGGAGAGCCTCCCGGACCTCGCGAGGCCCGGGGCCCCTCCCCTGGGGGCCGCGCCGAGCTCCTCCAGCTCCAGCGCCGCCATCACGCTGAACGTGTCGTGCAGCTCCAGGAAGTCGGCGGCCGCCGGGTCCAGGCCCGAGGCCCTGGCGGCCGCCGCGACCGCCGAGAGGGCGGGCAGCGAGAGCGGGTCGCCGTGCAAGTACGAGTTCACCGAGGACGTCGAGTAGTCCGAGAACGCTATCTCCGCCATCGCCCCCGAGGGGTCCGAGGTCAGGAGGACCGCCGCGGCGCCGTCCCCCATGGGGGGAGTGTCCATCAGCCTGACGGGGTCCGAGACCACGGGCGACTCCAGCGCCTGCTTGAGCGTCAGGGGCCTCCTGAACTGCGCGTGCCCGGCCTTGGCCCCGTTCGCGTGCGCTATGAGCGGGAAGCGGAGCAGGTCCTCGTACGCCACGCCGTACCTGTCCATGTAGATCCTCGTGAGGAGCGCGCCGAGCGTGTAGATGTTGGAGCCGGTCATCAGCACGTGCTCGGCGTCCTCGCTCATGGACATCGCCTCCAGGGCGTCCTCGGAGAGCGAGTCCCTCATCTTCTCCACGCCCAGCACCAGCACGCGCTCGAGCGCCCCGCCCCTCACGAGCTGGTGGGCGGTGGCCACCGCCACCCCGCCCGATGCGTGCCCCGCCTCCACCCGGAGCGCCCTGACCCCCCTGAGCCCGGCCCTCTCCGCGACCAGCGCGCCCAGCTGGCCCTGCGAGAGGAGCCTCTCCGCCAGCATGTTCGAGACCACGATCGCGTCCACGCGGGGCCAGCCCGCCCCCTCCAGCGCCTCCTCCGCCGCCCTCGCCGCCATGTCGAGGAGCGACATGTCCCAGTGATCGCCGACCGGCAGGAGCGCCACGGACCTCACGTAGGATCCGCTCATACCCTGAGCTTCCCCCTGTACCTCGCGTACTCCGCGTAGTCTATCTCCACGCGCCTCTCGATCATGCTCCTGACCGTCACGTGCCCGCCCTCCCTCTTCCTCGGCAGGCCGTCCAGCACCTCTATGACGAACGCGTCGCTGCCCGCGCCGCTCCCGAAGCTAGCTAGCAGTATCCTGTCCCCGGGCCTCGAGACGTCCAGCGTGGCCGCCAGGCCCATGAGCGCGCTCGCCGAGTACGTGTTGCCTATCCTGTCGTTGAGGAGCCCGGGCTCCAGCTGCTCCATCCTGAAGCCGAGCTGCGTGCCTATGATCACGGGGAAGCGCGGGTTGGGCTGGTGGAACACGGCGTACGTGAAGTCCTCCGGGCGGTACCCCGTGTCCTCCATCAGCTTGAGCACTGACGACTTTATGTGGTGGAAGTACGCCGGCTCCCCGGTGAACCTGCCCAGGTGGCGGGGGTAGGGCTCACCCTGGCGCCTCCAGAAGTCCGGGGTGTCCGTGACGTAGGAGACCCCGTACTCTATCCTGGCGATGGGCTCCTCCGGCCCGCCCAGCACGTAAGCGACGCTGCCGCTGGCCGCCGTGTACTCCAGGTCGTCCCCCGGCCTCCCCTGCGCGGTGTCAGACGCCACCACGAGCCCCGACCTGATCATCCCCGACCCGACGAGCCCCTCCACTATGTGGAGGCCCTCTGTGGCCGCCTTGCAGGCGAACTCGAGATCGGCCGCGAGGGTGAACCTCTGCCCCAGCGCCTCCGCCACTATGGTGGCGGTCGGCTTGACGGCGTAAGGCTTCGACTCCGTCCCCACGAATATCGCCTCGACCCTGTCCACCCCGGCCATGCGCATCGCCCTCCTGGCGGATTCGATGGCCATGGTGGCGGCGTCCTCGTCCTCGTGCGCGACCGCCTTCTCCCTGTTGGGTCCGCCCCCCTCGCCGCTCCAGACCCTGGCTATCTCCTCCGTGGGTATGCGCCTGATAGGTATGTATGCGCCATAGCCCAGTATGTATACGGGCCTATCGGTCCGCAATCCGCGCTCGAGGAGCCCCCATGGTTAATATGCATTTCATCGCGTCGTAATCAGTTTAGGCGATCGTCTAAATCCGCCCGGGTGCGCTTTTATCGCCGATCGCCCGCCGATCGGACGTGCGCTCGCGCCCCGTGTACTACGTGCTCCTGGCCGCCGGCCTCTCCCGCAGGTTCCCGGGGAATAAGCTCCTGGCGGACCTCTGCGGCGTCCCCATAGTCAGGGCGGCCGCCGGGGTGGCGGCGGCCGCCGGCCTCCCCCTCGTGGTCGTCACCGGCAACGACCGCGAGTCGGTGGTCCACGCGCTCTCCGGCATCGAGTTCCACGAGGTGATTAACAGCTCGTACGCCTCCGGCCTGTCGTCCAGCGTCAGGGCAGCGATATCAGCCCTGAGGGACCAGGCGGACGCGATAGAGTTCGCGCCCGCGGACATGCCCCTGGTGCCGCCCGAGGTGCCCAGGCTCCTCGCCGGAATCAGGGAGGACTCGCCGTTCCCGCTCATAGCGCCCAGGTACGGCGGCGTCAGGGGCCACCCGGTCCTCCTGGGCAGGGAGCTCTACGAGGACGCCGCGTCCAGCATAGGAGGCGACAGCGGCCTCTCGCAGTACATAGAATCGAGGAGGGAGCTCCTCCTGGAGGTCGACGTGGGGAGCCCCGGCGTCGTGCTCGACGTGGACACCCCCGAGGACCTGGAGAGGATCAGGTCCCTGGCCGGATGCGGGCGCCCGGCCGATCAACGTTTATAGAGGCCGCGCGCCGCGCGTGCATGTGGACGCCAGGCCCGTCCTGGACCGCCTCGAGCTCGCCCTCAGGTGGATCCAGTCGGCGGCGTCGGGCAGGCCCTACAACTTCTCCTGGTTCCGCGAAGGGCTTCTGGCGGCCTCGGGCATACCGGCCACCAACAGGAGCGCCGAGTGGCTGGCCAGCCAGGGCATAGAGTCCGTGCTGACGCTCATGGAGTGGATCCCGCGGCCCCTCGCCGGCGCTGCCTTCACCATAGGGCACGTGCCGATGAGGAACGGGAGGCCCGCCCCTCCCTGGAAGCTCATGGAGGCCGTGGAGTTCCTCAGGGGGCAGCTCGGCGCCGGCCGCAGGTCGCTCGTGCACTGCCTATCGGGCAGGGGGAGGACCGGGATGGTCCTGGCAGCCTACCTGGTGGCGGTCGAGGGCTACAGCGCCTCCGACGCCGTGAAGGAGGTGTCCTCCCTGAGGCCGGGCTCCCTCAGGGACCGCCGCCAGGTCGAGTCGGTCTTCGAGTTCGAGCGGTCGCTGGGGCGCGGCCCCCCGCGGGGGAGCCGCGGCGGCCCAGGTCCCCGGCCTCCCCGGGATGCCCCCTAGCGCGCAGTCCCCCTGAGCGCCCCGAGCTCCGCGCCCCACCCCAACGCGCCTCCACGGGCGGGCGAGGAACCCGCGGGCCCCTGCCGCCAGGGATCCCCCCGCGCCCGGGATGCGGCCTCGTCAAACCGAGCCGGCCCATAGCTGAGCCCAGATCCGAGAGGTCCCGCCCAGTCCGCGCCGAGCATCAATGAAATAATCATATTCTTTTGGTATTCGGCGGGGAAGCGCCCGTTGGAGCCGGGGCGGATCGGCCAAGAAACGCTAAAATAAGGACCGGCGGCCCGCGCGCACATGCTCGAGTCCCCCGTCAGGCGCGGGTTCGACCTGGAGCGCGCCGCCTCCCGGATAGAGGACTTCCTGCGCTCGAGCGTCGCCGGTGCTGGCGCCTCCGGGGTGGTGCTGGGCGTCAGCGGGGGCGTCGACTCGGCCTTGGTGCTGGCCCTCTCCGTCCGCGCGCTCGGGCCCCGGGGGGTCCTGGCGCTGTTGATGCCGGATTCCAGGCTCACGCCGCCCGGCGACGTCTCCGACGCCAAGTCCCTCTGCGAGTCCCTCGGGGTGAGGTGGACGGAGATCGACATAGCGCCCATATACTCCGCGTACGCGGAGCGCCTCCCCCAGTCCGAGCTGGCGGGGGGAAACCTGAGGGCGAGGATAAGGATGAGCATCCTCTACTACTATGCGAACCTGGAGAACAGGATAGTCGCCGGCACCGGCGACAGGAGCGAGTACCTCCTGGGATACTTCACGAAGTACGGCGACGGCGGCGTGGACGTGGCGCCCATCCTGGGGCTCTACAAGACCGAGGTGAGGGCCCTGGCGCGCGCCCTCGGGGTGCCGGAGTCCATAGCGGGTAAGAAGAGCAGCCCCAGGCTCTGGCCGGGGCAGACGGCGGAGGGCGAGCTCGGCTTCTCCTACGAGGAGGCCGATCCCGTGCTCCACCGCATATTCGACCTGGGGGAGCCCCTGGAGTCCGTCAGGGCGAGCAACCCCCGGCTCGTTGACGCGGTCATGGAGCGGCACCGGAGGACGGAGCACAAGAGGGCGCCGATACCGTCCCCGCGGCTGGACTGACCCGGCCCGCCGAGGCTAGGATATGGCCTCGACCGACAGGAAGTCGGGGGCCAGCGCGCGGTACTCCCTGTTCCCGCACCTCATGCACTTCACGTACCCGCCATGCTGCCTGGCCACCTTGCCGCCGCACCTGCTGCACCTCGTCCAGAGCACGCCGCACTTCTCGTCCGAGAGCTCCGCGAAGATTATACCGTCGACGGCGCCCACGACCTTGGCCCTGACCACGTCGTTGAGCTCGAATGGGGGGCCCGCGCCGCGCCCCCTCCTGCCCGCCAGCAGTATCACCGAGATCCCGGACCTGACCTCCGAGCCGTTCACCTTGAAGACCGTCATGCTGTACATGTCATCCGGGAGGTCCTCGTCTACCGTCCCCACTACGTAGTCCCCCGGCCTCGGGACCTCGCTCCTCAGCGGTATCCCGTTCACCCTCAGCTCCTTGAGCAGCGCGTTCAACTCGAACCTGGAGACCTTCGAGGCGCGCACGTAGCCCTGAGCGTCCACGTAGAAGTCGCCCATCGGGAGCGCCTCCTCCAGCACCGCGAGCTGCTCCCCGGGCGTAGCCTCCCCCCTCCTCGAGCCCCTAGCGGCCGCCGTCATATCCGGACCACGCCCACAGGGGCATGCGGAGGAGTTCGTCCATATTCAAGCTTTCCCCCCTCAGCACGCGCAGGAGCTGCAGCGCCTGGGGATACGAGAGGACGGGGCGGCCCAGCCCCACGGAGTCCAGACCTATCCTAGGGCACGCGAGCACTATGAAAGCGTCGACGTAGCGCGCTAGCCCGAGCCTCTCCGCCGTGATCTCGTAAGCGGAGAAGTAGTAGACGTCCCTGCCCAGCCCCTCCAGGCGCCTGCCCAGGGCGCGCGAGAGGCTCACGTATCTCTGGCCGCTCTTCTCCCCCGTCACGATCCCGAAGGACCTGGCCTCGGCCGCCCTGTAGACCGCGAGGGCCGCGCGGCGGAGCGCCATCCGCGCGTCCTCCTCCACGTCCGAGACCTCGAGGAGCTCGGGGTCGAGCATGAGGGTCGGGACGCCTGTCGACATCCGGAGCGCCACCGCGTGAAACCTGCTGGATCCGAGGAACGCCGCCCCGTTGACGCGCCCGGCGTAGGCCCAGGGGCCGCGGAACATGCAGCCAGTGACCTGCCAGGCCATCGTGGGGCCCAGGGCCGTCTCGTCGCCGGCGCCCGGCAGCGCCGCGACGCCCGAGCCCTCCAGCGCGCGGACGAGCGAGTCCCGCGCCTCCCTGTAATTGGAGGTCGTGAACACACCCACGCTCCCCCAGCCCCTCCTCCTGGCCTCCTCGATCAGCCCCTCCGCCAGGGCCCCTATCCTCGCGGGGGATATCACGTACTCCGCGTCCACCAGCACCGTCCTGCCCGAGGACCTCATGGGGGACCAGTGGCCGACGTTGAAGACGACGTCGAGCCCCAGGTCCTCCGACTGCCTGTCCTGGAGGTCGCAGAATCCGTAGGTCGGGTCCAGGATCATGACGGGCTCGACGCCCCTCTCCCTCAGGTGATCGTAGACCTCGCGCGCGGCGCCGTGCATGCCATCCGGCGCCGCGACCCCGGCCCTCCTCGGCCTGATCCTCGAGAGGGCCTCGTCCACGGCTCCCAGGTCCACGCGCACGTATATCTCGGCGCCCTCGCCCGGCATGCCCGCCGGGTCGCGTGCCTCGGCGCGGATAAACCTGATCGGCCGCCCGTCGCTGCCCGCCGCCCCCCTTCCTCAGGTCCACGATCACGGTCTCGGTCCTGACGGGCAGCTTGCTCGCGGCGACCTCGAGGGCCCTCTTCGCAAGCTCCAAGTTGCCGCGGTCCACGCTGAGCTCGAGCAATACCGTCCCGTCCTCGACGCGCGCCGCCAGCCCGACCGGCTTCCCGAACGCCCTCCTCATGCCCTCCTGGAGCCTGTCCGCGCCGGCGGTGGCTATCATCTTGTTCTCCCTGAGCACGACGTGGGGGTAGGTCTTGACCACCAGGTAGTAGTTGCCCTCGCCGATGCTCTCCATCGTCTTGCTCGCCGCGACCCTGGCCGCCTCGAGCGCGTTATGCCTCACCTGCGCGCGCTCCCGGGATACCAGCTCCAGCTTGAGGTCGTAGTCCCTGTTCGGATTGCCCACGGTGAACTTGCTTATCTTCGGCTGCGGATGCCCGTGGATGTACTCCCTCCTGGTGTACGGCATGCCCCTCGCGATCCGATAGTTGCTCCCCCTCAAGACGCCCATCGCCGGCCGCCGGCGAATTTAAGCCTTCCCGAGCCCCGGGGGTCCCCTAGGCGCCCAGCAGGCTCAGGTACTCCGGGTCGGACGCGAGAATTCTCCTCACGGGGTCCACCGCCTCGTCGACGACGGCGGCGATGGCCCTCTTCAGGTCCAGAGGGTGAAGCCTGCCCTCCCTGAAGTCCCTCGCCAGCTCCTCGTAAGACCCGTAGACAACGTCCCCCCCGTACTTGGCGGGCCTCTCAACCCTCAGCTCCTTCCTCGCCCTGAACGCTATGTACTTGGCTATCTCCATCACCGGATTGCCCTCCTCGACCCCCTGCGGACACCAGGCCGCCAGGAGCTTGCGCTCTATGACCTCCCGGGGGTCGTGGATGAATATCGCGCCCTCCGGCTTCGACTTGCTCATCTTGCTCGACACCTTGAGGTCCATCTCGCGGTCCTCGTCCAGCCCCTCGGACCTGGGCCCCTGGAGCCCGGGGAGCAGGTGGTGGTGCACGGCGATCGGCGTCCTCCAGCCCAGCTTGGGGAATACCTCCCTCGCGAGCATGTGGACCTTCCTCTGATCCATCCCAGCGTGCGCCACGTCGACCTCGAGCGCCCTGATGTCGGTCGCCTGCATGAGCGGGTAGATGTACTGGTCCATGTCCAAGTTCTCGCCCGCCCTCCTGCCCGCTATCGTCAGGGTCCTGGAGGCCCTGGCCAGCGTGACCCTCTTGGCGAACCTGACGAGCCACTCCCAGTACTCGGGGGTCCTCGCGTAGAGCTCCGACCCCAGCACGACCTCCACGCCGGGGGCGAACGCCCTGAAGGCCTCCGCGTAGTAGCGCGAGGCCCTCCTTATCCTGTCCCAGTCCCCCCCTAGCTTGTCGTTCAGGTAGCTGTGCCAGTCCGCCAGGAACACCGTCGTCCTGAAGCCGGCCTCCAGGAAGTCCCTCAGCTTGTAGCCCGTCAGGACCAGGCTGCCCAGGTGAAGCGGGCCCGATATCTCCAGCCCTATGTAGTGCTTGGGCCTCTCCGAGGTCTCCAGGAGCTCCCTGAGCTCCTCCCTCGTCACGACCTCCTCCGTCGGAGGCCTCTCCACGAGCTCCAGGCGCCTCTCCGCGTCCACGCGGCTTCGTCCGGCCGGTGCCTTAATGTGCGTTCCGCCCGCCCAACGTTTAAAGGGGCGGCCGGCCCCTGGGTCCCGCGTGGATCCTCCCACCCCCGCGCAGCTAATCGAGAAGCTGTCCGGGCTGACGGAGCACAGCGACGACGTCCCCGAGTCCCTCCTGATAGGCGCGGGATACGACGGGCAGAGGAAGCTCGCGTTCCTCCAATTCTACGAGCCGAGGTCGCAGAGGATCTACTTCCACTACGATAGGACGGGGCACAAGCCATACTTCTACACGAGGGCACCGCCGGAGGCCCTCGCCGGGCTCCGCGACCGCGAGGACGTCCTGGAGCTCAGGGTCGAGGAGAAGCTGGACCTCCTGAGCGACTCCCGCGCCCAGTTCACGAGGGTCGTGGTCGACGACCCGCTGGCGGTCTCCGGCTCCGGCTCCAGGAGGGGCCTGCGCGACCTGGTCGGGGAAGCCTACGAGGCGGACATAACGTACTACCTGAACTACCTCTACGACCTCGGGGTCCATCCCGGGGCGTTCTACAGGGTGGAGTCGGGCTCCCTGAGGCGCGTGGACTTCGACGTGCCCGACGACCTGAGGGCCGTGCTCGCGAGGACCCTCGAGAGGGTGGAGCCGGACTTCAGGGCGTACGTCGAGGAGTGGGCGGGGGTCCTGGGCCAGCCCTTCCCCAGCCTGAGGCGCGCCGCCCTGGACATAGAGGTGATCACCGAGCAGATGGACAGGGTGCCGGACCCCCAGAGGGCCGATCAGAAGGTGATAAGCGCCTCCCTCGTGGGCAGCGACGGGGCGAAGCGCGTCTACCTCCTCAGGCGGCCCGAGATGGAGGATGGGGAGCGCAGGCTGCCGCCGGACGTCCAGGAGCTGCTCTTCGACTCCGAGGAGGACCTCCTGCTGGCGCTCTTCAACGACATCATGGACTACCCGATCATAGTGACGTTCAACGGCGACGACTTCGACCTGCCCTACCTCTACCACCGCGCGCTGAAGTTCGGCTTGCCCAGGGAGGCCATCCCGATATCCCTGGGGAGGAACGAGGCGCACGTGCGCCACGGCGTCCACGTGGACCTCTACAAGGTCTTCAACAACCGCGCGATACAGGGCTACGCGTTCAACAACCGCTACTCCGAGCACACGCTGAACGCGCTCTCCGAGGCCCTCCTGGGGATGGAGAAGGTGGAGTTCGAGGGCTCCATAGGCGACCTGCCGCTCGAGGTCCTCGCCCACTACAACTACACCGACTCGGAGCTCACCTACAGGCTCACGGAGTTCAACGGGGAGCTGCTGATGAAGCTGCTCATAACGATCATGAGGGTGGCCAAGATGCCGATGGCGGACGTCGCGAGGACCAGCGTCTCCAACTGGATCAGGAGCCTCCTGATATTCGAGCACAGGAGGCTCGGCGCCATAGTCCCGAGGAAGGAGGACCTGGAGTCCCGCTCGGTCTCCTACTCGAAGGCGGTCATAAAGGACAAGAAGTACAGGGGAGGGCTGGTCATAGAGCCGGTCCCGGGCGTCCACTTCAACGTGGTCGTGCTGGACTTCGCCTCGCTGTACCCGAGCATAATCAAGGTCTACAACATATCGTACGAGACCGTGCGCTGCCCCCACGAGGAGTGCCGCGACGACCCATCGCGGCGCGTGCCGGACACCGCCCACTGGATCTGCAAGCGGAGGCGCGGGGTGACCTCGCTGCTCATAGGGTCGCTCAGGGACATACGCGTGGACTACTTCAAGGCGCTCTCCAAGAGGCCCGGCGTCACCGAGGAGGAGAAGGAGTTCTACTCGGTCATATCCCAGGCGCTCAAGGTCATACTGAACGCCAGCTACGGGGTCATGGGGTTCGAGAACTTCGCGCTCTACTACCTGCCGGTCGCGGAGGCGACCACCGCCTACGGCAGGTGGGCCATCACCCAGACCCTCAACCGCGCGAGGGAGATGGGGCTCGAGGTGGTCTACGGGGACACGGACTCGCTCTTCGTGAGGTCCCCGGGCGAGGAGCAGATAAGGGAGCTGGCCGGGTGGGCCAAGGAGAGGCTGGGGATAGACCTCGAGGTCGACAAGGTCTTCCGCTACGTGGCCTTCAGCGAGAGGAAGAAGAACTACATAGGCGTGTACCAGGACGGGCGCGTCGAGGTCAAGGGCCTCACCGGGAAGAAGAGCAACACCCCCGACTACATAAAGAAGGTCTTCTACGACGTCCTGGGGGTGCTCTCCCGCGTGAACTCGGAGCAGGACTTCGAGCGCGCGAGCTCCGAGATCCGCCGCATGATCAGGCAGGCCTACCTGGACATAAAGAACAGGAGGGTCCCGCTCGAGGGGCTGGCCTTCCGCGTCATGCTCAGCAAGCCCATAGATCAGTACAAGGACACGACGCCGCAGCACGTGAAGGCGGCCCGCATGCTCAGGAACGCGGGGAAGGACGTGAAGCCCGGGGACATAATCTCGTACGTCAAGACGGCCGGGGGGCTCGGCGTGAAGCCCCTCTCGATGGCGAGGCCCGACGACATAGACGTGGACAAGTACGTGGAGTACCTGCGCTCCACGTTCGAGCAGCTCCTGGACGCGCTCGGCTACTCGTTCGAGGAGATCATGGGAATAACCAGCATAGACGAGTTCTTCTCTTAGAATTGTTCCGCGCGAGGCCCCCCACGGAGTGGTCCCCCGCGCCCGGGAGAGCGCGCGTGGTCATGGTGGGCGCCCCCTACGACTCGACCCAGAGCTTCAGGCCGGGCGCCCGCCTGGGCCCCTCTGCGATCAGGGCGGCGCTCCCGAACATGGAGTTCTACAGCATAGAGCTGGACATGTCCCTGGAGGACCTCTCTGTGGGCGACGCCGGCGACCTGGAGCCGACGTCCGACGTCCTCAGCGCCGTCAAGTTCGTGGAGGAGGCCGCCCGCGAGCTGGCGGAGTCCGGGAGGGTGCCCGCGATAGTGGGGGGAGAGCACACGGTGACGCTCGGGGCCTACAGGCCGTTCTGCGGCTCTACGCTGGTCGTCCTGGACGCGCACCTGGACATGAGGGACGAGATCTACGGGCTCAGGACCTCGCACGCCACCTTCATGAGGAGGCTCCTGGAGTCCTGCGGGGCGCGCGTCATCCACGTGGGCGGCAGGGCGTTCTCGGAGGAGGAGCTCTCCTTCGCCCGGTCCCACGGCGTCTCCATCTACACGGCGCGGGACCTGGAGGCCGCCGAGGGCGCCCTCTCGGGCCTCGCCGACTCCGGGTCCGGCGTGTACGTGAGCCTGGACCTCGACGTCGCGGATCCCGCGTTCGCGCCGGGCGTCGGGAACCCGGAGCCGGGCGGCATGAGCTCCTCCGAGCTGCTGCGCCTGCTCGCGGCGCTCGACGGCGCCCCCATAGTTGGCTTCGACGTCGTGGAGCTCAGCCCGCCCTACGATCCCTCCGGGATCACGTCCGCGCTGGCGGCCAAGGCGCTGCTCCTGCTGGCGTTCATGGCCGACAGGGGGCCGGGGGCCCGCCGCTAACGCTTTTATCCGGTCGCGGACCATCTGGGGGACAGAGGTCGTGGGATCGTGCCCGGGGGGAGCCACTACGCCGCGGTTTCCGTCGTGCTGGATCCGGGCGCCCGCCGCGTCCTCATAGTGAAGCGCACGGAGAGCCCGGGCGACCCGTGGTCGGGCGACTGGGCGCTGCCGGGGGGCAGGATGGAGCCCTCGGACGCGGACCTCCGCCAGACCGCGATCAGGGAGACGATGGAGGAGACCGGGATACGCCTGGACGCCGACGCGGAGCAGCTGCTCGAGCTGGACTTCTTCTCCCCCTCCAACGCGCCCTGGATCCTGGTGAAGCCGTTCGTCTTCAGGCTCCTGAGGGACGTGGAGGTCAGGCTGTCGGGCGAGCTGGTGAGGTACGCGTGGGTCCCCCTGGAGGGCCTCAGGGCCTCCCGGGACGCTATGGGGAGGCCGGAGTTCCTGCTGGAGGACGGCGAGAGGATATGGGGGATGACCGCGAGGATACTGCTGGAGGTGAAGGCGAGGCTGGGCGCTCCCTAGGCGAGCGGATCCTGGGGAGGCTGCTCGGCGATCCCGCCCTGGGCGACGGGTACTTCCTGATAGACCTGGTCTCGCCGGGGTGCTCGGACCCCTTCAGGGTCCTGATAGCGACCGTGCTCTCCCAGAACACGAACGACAGGAACAGCTACCGCGCCTTCCTGAGCCTGGACAGGGCGATCGGGGTCTCGCCAGGATCGCTGGCCGGGGCGCCGCTGGAGGCGCTGGAGGAGGCCGTGAGGCCGGCGGGCATGCACCGCGCGAGGGCCAGGAACATAAGGGGGATAGCGCGCGCCGTGCTCGAGAGGTACGGGGGGGACCTGTCCCGGGTGTTCTCGATGGGCCTCGAGGCGGCCCGCTCGGCGCTCATGGAGCTGCCGGGCGTCGGCCCGAAGACGGCGGACGTCGTCCTGCTGTTCTGCGCATCGATGCCGACGTTCCCCGTCGACACCCACATAACGCGCGTGTCGCGCCGCCTGGGGATCGTCCCGCCCGGCGCCGGCTACGAGGAGATCAGGAGCGCGCTGCAGTCGGCGTTCGAGCCCGGCCAGTACGCGGCCGCGCACAGGGCGCTGATACAGCTGGGGAGGGTCTACTGCCGCCCCCGCGCGCCCCGCTGCGACAGGTGCCCCCTGGGCGGCATCTGCCGGAGGGTGGGCGTCCCCGCGGCGCCCGATGAAAAGCAAAATAGAGGCCCGGGGCAGGCCCGGGCAGCCGATGAGGGCGCTGATATGGCACGTCGACGAGTTCTCCTACTGGCCGGTCGGCAGGGAGAGCGAGGCCGCGGAGGAGGTCCCGGAGGGCCCGCGCGAGTTCGCCGACTCGATAGTAGCGCTCGTGAGCGTCGAGGAGGGCGACGGCCCCGCGGAGGCCGAGCGCATGGCCTCCGAGATAGCGGGGGTGGCCCGGCAGGTGGGCTGCGGGCGCGTCGTGATCTACCCCTACGCCCACCTGAGCAGCAGCCTCGCGCGGCCGCGCGAGGCCGTGAGCGCGCTGGAGGAGCTCTCCAGGCGCGTGTCCTCGGAGGGGCTCGAGGTTCACAGGGCGCCCTTCGGCTGGACGAAGGGCTTCCGCGTGCGCGTGAAGGCCCACCCGCTCGCCGAGCAGCTGAAGGTGGTGGAGCCCGGGGGCGCGCGGGGAGGCGGGGAGGCGAGGGCTGGGGGGGAGGCGAAGGAGAAGTTCCACAGGTTCATAGTGATAGACGACGATGGGACCGAGTACGAGGTCACCAGGGAGGACTGGAGGTCGTCGCCCCCGCTCAACAAGGGCGACCGGAGGCACAGGATGCTCGCCGAGTTCGTGAGGAACGAGCTGGAGGGCAGGCCCCCCGGCGGATCCGCGCCGAGGCACGTGTACTACATGAGGAAGCTGGAGCTCGTCGACTACGCGCCCGAGAGCGACGTCGGGCACATGAAGTGGTACCCGAACGGCGTCCTCGTGAGGGACCTGATACTGGACTACGCCTACTTCAGGGTGGCCCGCCAGTGGGGGGCCATGAAGATACAGAACCCGCTCGTCTACAGGACGGACGTCGAGTCCATAAGGATGTTACAGGGCGAGTTCCACGAGCGCGACTACTCCCTGGACGAGGGCCTGGTCCTCAGGTTCGCGAGCGACCCCGGCGCCTTCCCCTTCGTCCAGAGGACGATGTTCACCTACAGGCAGATGCCCCTCAAGGTCTACGAGGAGGCCAACTGCTTCAGGAAGGAGCAGAGGGGCGAGCTCACCGGGCTCATGAGGGTCAGGTGGTTCCTGATGACCGACCACCACGCCTTCCTGAGGGATGAGGAGCAGGCGAGGGCCGAGTACAGGAAGCTGAGCCTCCTCTTCAAGCAGCTGATGGACGACGTGATATCGGGGGAGCACTGGGTCCTCGGGTTCGAGTTCGTCGAGGAGTACTACGAGAGGTTCCGGGACTACATAAGGTCGCTCGTGGCCGAGATGGGGGTGCCCGCCTTCGTGAAGCTGATGAGGGAGATGTCCCACTACTACGCGTTCAAGAGCGAGTACCAGGCGATATTCCCGGACGGCAACAACCTACAGATATCGACGGTGCAGTGGGACGTGAAGAACGGGGAGCGCTTCCGCATAAGGTACATAGCGGAGGACGGGAGCGAGAGGCCCGTGCCCATAATACTGCACGCGTCGAGCTTCGGCAGCATAGAGAGGACGCTGGCGGCGCTGCTGGAGGGGGCCGCGTGGCGGGAGAGGGAGGGCTACAACCCGGTGCTCCCGTTCTGGCTCTCGCCGGAGCAGGTCAGGGTGATACCCGTGAGAATCCCCGACCACATGGGGCCCGCCTCCGAGCTGGCGGACGAGCTCGAGGGCAGGGGCTTCAGGGTGGGGCTGGACGACAGGGACCTGACCCTCTCCAAGCGCGTGCGCGACGCCAAATCCAGGTGGATCCCCTACATAGTGGTCATCGGGGACGAGGAGGTCAGGGGCGGCTTCTACTCGGTGACGCCCAGGGAGGGCCACAGGATAGGGGAGGAGCCGACCCTCCGCATGAGCCGCGAGGAGCTCCTGGCGGAGCTGGAGAGGAAGCAGGGGGGGATGCCCAGGAGGCCCATGTACGTCCCCAGGGAGCTGTCCCTCAGGCCCACGTTCACCGGCGTGTCGTGAGATGATGGAACCCCGCGAGGCCCTGGAGCTGGCGAGGTCCCTCGACGCGGGGGGCTTCGAGGAGCTCCTCAGGAGGGCGATCGCCTTCCTGGAGGGGGGCGGGCCGGCGGGCGGGCGCGCCAGCAGGCGCGGCGGCCTCGTGGCCATCGAGCGCTTCCCCGGCAGCATAGTGGTCGTGGGGGACCTGCACGGGGACGCCGAGTCCCTCGGCCAGCTGCTCTCGGGCCCCGCCGGCCAGGCGATGGTCGAGGGAGGGGTCGTCGTCTTCCTGGGCGACTACGTGGACAGGGGGCCGGCGCAGGTCGAGGTCCTGGCGGCGGTCCTCGCGCTCATGATGGAGCGCCCGGGGTCCGTCGTCGCGCTCAGGGGGAACCACGAGCCCCCTCCCTGGCTCCTGCCATCCCCCCACGACTACCCGCACTCGCTGGCGTCGAGGTTCGGCCAGAGGGGGAGGGAGCTGTACGACCTGTCCATGGAGCTGTTCCAGAGGCTCCCCCACGCCGCCTTCTCCGGGAACGGGCTCTTCATGGTCCACGGGGGGCCGCCGTCGGAGCCGCGCCGCCTCGCGGACCTCGAGCGCCCGGACAGGGCCGACCTCGAGGACCTCCTGTGGAGCGACCCGTCGCCCATCCGGGGGTCCGCGCCGTCGCCCAGGGGGGCCGGCCACCTGTACGGCCCGGACGTGAGCTCCAGGTTCCTCTCGGACAACGGCCTATCCATGATCGTCAGGTCCCACGAGCCCTGCGAGGGGTACAGGGTGGACCACGGCGGCAGGGTGGTCACCGTGTTCAGCCGCAGGGGCCCGCCCTACATGAACAGCAGGATCGGCTACTTCCGGGCCAGCGCCTCCGACCCGCCCGGCGAGCCCGAGCGGCACGCGGCGGTCCTCCGAGGCCCCACCTGAAGCTCAGCTGTCCCAAATGGCCCAGCGCGCCGGAGGGCACCTCGAGGTGTGCGGGTGGTCTAGGGGGCTAGATCTCAAGGCATTAGGTGGCCGCGGCGCATCTCCCGGCGTGGCGCCCCACGCCCCGGAGGAATCGAGGCCCCCGCTCGCGGTCCTCTACCTGCGCGATGGGGAGCCCGAGCGCGACCTGAGGACGTGGGCCGAGGAGCACGGGTACGTCGTCGTGGGATCGGTCAGCGCCTCGGAGGACCCGGATCCACCGAGCCTCCTGCTGGACCTGTGCGGGAGGAGCGGCGCGGGGACCGTGCTCGTGCGCGACCTGCAGACGCTCGGCCCCAGCCTGCAGTCCTCGTACGAGGCCCTCAGGAGGATCTACGGGTCCGGCATCTCGGTGGTCTTCGTCGACAGGGGGCTCAGGGTGGACGGCCGCACCGCCCTGGGCAGGCTCCTCATGGAGGCGCTCTCGATGGCGGTGGGGCTCGCGGCCTCGCAGCAGGCCGACAGGCAGCTGCCCAGGAGGGCGGGCAGGCCCCCCAGGGCCCTGGACGAGTCGGAGCTCAGGAGGCTGCGCGACATGGGGCTGAGCGTGCGCGCCATAGCCAGGGAGCTGGACGTGAGCAAGTCGACCGTCTGGCGCAAGCTCAAGGAGCTGGAGGCCGGGCCGCCGGAGATTGGGAAAGGCTAACTAACCACCGGGCCGCCCGCGAGCGCGTGGCGATCATAGTAACCCACACGAAGGACCTGGACGGCATAGCCTCGGCCGCAATATTCCTCCGCGAGAACCCGGGGGCGCAGGTGATCCTCGCGGACTACGACCACGAGTACGTCGAGGCCGCGGAGAGGGACGCCAGGCCGGCGCCCGGCGAGACCGTCGTCATAGCTGACATAGGATGCAACAGGAAGGACATATCGAGATGGGCGTCCATAATATCGGGCTGGAAGTCGAGGGGCGCCAGGGTCCTCTGGCTGGACCACCACGCCTGGGACGAGGAGTGCCTCGGCGCGATCAAGGACGTGGACATCCTCACGCATGACACCGAGGGCAAATGCGCTGCGGAGGTCGTCTTGGAGCACGTGGGGAGGGCGGCTGATCCCGTGGAGTCCAGGCTCGCGGAGCTGGCGCACGACAGCGACTTCAACCTACGGAGGGAGCCCCTGGCCGTAATGCTCTCTAGGCTGATATCCTATTATCACTACTTGGGCGGCCAGAGGGGGGACCAGCTCAAGCTGCGCCTCATCGACGCCCTCTCCCGCGGCGTCCTCTGGACCGTGGAGATGGACATTCAAGTCAAGGAGTATGATGGCATTCTCAAGCACGACTATGATGTGCTGCTCAGGTCGAGGGTCCGCGAGGTGAACGGATATCGTGTTGTTGTGGGGCTGCGCGGCGCCTACAGCGGCACCGACGCAGCGAACATAGTGCAGGAGAAGATCGGCGGCGACATAGTGATCATGGTCTCCGGGAGGGGGCACCTGAGCATCCGCAGCGAGCGCGAGGATGTGAACACAAAGGTCATAGGGGAGGCGTTCGGCGGGGGAGGGCACCTGAGGCATGCGGCCGGCGGATCAATAGAGGACGTGTTCCCGAATCCGACCGAGGAGCAGCTAGATGAAATAGCTGATTACATAGCGGGGAGGCTGTCCGAGGTCCTACGCGGGCCCGCCGCGGGCGCGCAGGGTGGCCAGGGGGCGTCGGGCTCCGTTACCTTAAGCCCACCCCCTACCCGAGCGAGAGGATCGGGCGCAGCCCGTTCAGCCACGGGGGCATCCCCTCCTCCTTCCACTCGAGCGGGGGCCTCCCCAGATCCCCGTTCTCGAACACGAAGTTGTGCATGAACATGAACGCTGACAGCCAGTTGAGCACGTGCTCGAACGCGCGCCCGGACGCGAGCCTGCTCTTCCTCGCCGGGAACAGGTCGTCGAAGGCCTCCGTCCCCTCCTTCAAGTACTGGACCATGCGCTCCATGAGGTTCCTCAGGGGACGATCGTAGACCACGTGCTCGGCGCCGGCCCACCTGCAGGCGTCGGCGTACCATGGGGCGCCATCGGTGTAGATCGGGACCCTGCCGTACTTATGCACCAGCCTCCTGATGAACAGATAGGCATCGATCGAGTTCCCGCGCCAGCTCACGTGGAAGTCGAGCATCGCATGGAGGTCGGGCTCGAAGGCGACCCAGATCCACGCGGGGGTCCCTCCCAGGTCCACCATCGTCTCATCCACGAATATGCGACGCAC